>ERZ651768.148-NODE-148-length-49168-cov-6.179748_pt1 | contig 49168 bp, 51 predicted proteins | sample MGYA00514754_ERZ651768 | MGnify/ENA metagenome assembly ERZ651768
CGCAAAGTCGAAGGTAAGACCCATTCCATCTGTGGCAGCGCGGCCTGCCACCACGATCTTTCCGTCTGATTGGACAGCGACCGCGTAACCAGACTCGTTCTTGTTGTCGAAATCAACTGTGACGAGCCCATCGCTTGAGAACGCAGCATCAAGTGCGCCGTCACTGTCGTAGCGCGCCACCGCAAAGTCATCGTCACTGCCCATCCGCGCATACCCGGCGACGACGACCTTGCCATCCGCCTGGATGGCAACCGCACGGCCGCTGTCGGCGGTGCCGATGTCGGTGAGGACCTTCCCGTCCGAGGAGAACCCGGTGTCGAGGTCGCCGGGCGAGGCCTGCGCCGACGGGATTCCGCCGATGAGGAGGATCAGGGTGGCGAGCGCTGCGACCCGTCGCCCGATGCTCCTCCCCGCGCGGTGCCACGCGTTCATGGCTGACGAACGTAGTCGTCGCACCTGACGGCTGCTCGGGCGTCAGCCGGAGCGGGACCAGATGTCGTCACAGGCCTCGCAGGTCGAGGCCGGGACGGCTCCGGTTCGCATCAACAGTCGGAAGATCCAACAGCCGAGGCAGAACCCGACGAAGGCCTCCAACGAGGCGGCCACCACCAGGGCGACCAGCAGGACGGTCGCGAGCGCATCCGCACCGAATCCGATGGCGGCGACCGCTGCGCAGCCTGCGAGCACGGCTCCGATGCCCTGGGCGAAGCGCTTCGGCGGACCGGGAACCTCCCGGGGCTCGATCGGAAGTCGGGGCCGGACCACCCCGGTGACTACCCGTCCCAGCGGGCTGAGCGTGGGACCGGCCAGGACCCGGGCGACGAACCCGTAGGCCAACGTCACGAGCAGCACGTCCCAACGGGTGGCGAGGAACAGGATCGCCTGGAGGACCACGCCCGTCGCCACGAGCCGGGCGCTGACCTCGTCGACGGGATGCGGGAACGAGAAGACGCTGTGCGGGTCGGTCGCGGTCATCGCATCACGCTACGACCGCTCAGTCGGCTCCCATCCGCACCGACAGCAGTCCGGCCGGCAACTCCTCGGCGAGGATCCGCTCGGCGGTCCGGTACCAGGAGCCCACGAGGTCGGCGTCCGGTGCCACGTCGGCGTCGACCGATGCCTCGATCGCGGCTGCCACGTCAACCACCCGATGGTCGTCGGAGCGGTCGACGCGGGTCGGTGTCACGATGACGTGCCTGGCGACGACGGTCGACCCGCCCCCTGTCCCGATCATTTCCTGCAGCTCGACCTCGACGATGGCGCCGTCCTGTGTCCCCACCGCACAGCACGAGGCCGACTGGTTGGTGAGGAAGTTTCCGAGTCCGAAGACGACGAACTCCTCCCCCACCCTGCCGATGGGCTGCACGACATGTGCGTGGTGGCCGACGATCAGGTCGATGTCCGGGTCGGCCAGCAGCGTCGCAGCCTGTTCGCGCTGGAGGGCGGTCGGTGAGGTGCGGTATTCCGCGCCCCAGTGCAGGCCGAGCACCACGAACTCGGCGCCGGCCTCCCGGGCACGTCGGGCCGAGGCCCGCAGCGAATCGACCTCGAGGTCGACCACGATCCAGGGGGTCGCCTCGGGTCGGGGCAGCCCATTGGTCCCGAAGGTGGCCGACACGAACCCGACGGTGATGCCGGCGGCGTCGAGGAGCAGCGGTTCGGCCGCCGCCTCCTCGCTGGACGCCATGCCCGACTGTGGCAGGTCCGCCGCCTCCAGAATCGCCAACGTTGCCAGCACACCCATCCAGCCCTTGTCGAGGGCGTGGTTCGAGGCCGTGGAACAGGCGTCGTAGCCGATGGCGACGAGGTCGTCGGCGAGGCCGGACGGACCGTTGAAGCGGGGGTAACCCGAGATCGCCGACGGGTCGTCCGTCAGCGGTGCCTCGAGGTGGCAGACGGCGAGGTCGGCGGCGGCGATGCGGTCCGCGACGTCGGCGAAAAGCGGCCGGAAGTCATGGGACCGGACCCCACCGGCCTCGACGGCCATCCGCTCCGCCGCGGCCACCACCGGCGAATGCGGGATCAGGTCCCCCGTGAACAAAAGGGTCGCCGTCCGCAGGGGGGGCTGGGTGGTCGTCGTCGTGGTCGTCGTGGTCGTCGTGGTCGTCGTCGTGGAGGTCGAGGTGGACGTCGTCGTGGTCGTCGTGGTGGAGGTCGAGGTGGACGTGGCGACCGGGGGTGCCGACGAACTCGGTGCGGTCCACGTCGGGATCGTCGTGGGCGTGGCCGACTCGTCCCCATCACCGCATCCGGCCAGGACCCCCAGCAGGAACACGGCCGCCATCACGACACCTCGCACACCCGAACCCTAGGAGCACCATGACTCCCACCTACAGTCGCTCCGATGACCGACCGCTCCTTTCCCGCCACCGGACGGCCTGCCGCCGACGTTCTCGCCGACCTGGTCGGCAAGCAGGCCCGGGACGCCCGCTGGGCCGAGGGCCGCACGTTCGGGCTGGTGTTCGACGGCGGTGACGAGGTCCGGGCCGTGGCCGACGAGGCTGCCCGCCTCTACCTCCACGAGAGCGCCCTCAACACCCAGGCCTTTCCGTCGTTGGGGGCGATCCAGTCGGAGCTCTGCGGCTGGGTCTCCGGCCTCTTCCACGGACCGGAGGCGGCGGGCTTCCTCACCAGCGGCGGCACCGAGAGCATCCTCCTCGCCGTCAAGGCCGCCCGGGAGCGGGCACTCGACGAGCGCGGCGTGACCAGGCCCGAGGTTGTCCTAGCCAACAGTGCCCACGCCGCCTTCCACAAGGGCGCCCACCTGTTCGGCCTGGCCGTGCGCAGCGTCCCGGTCACCGACGACCTGACCGCCGACGTTGACGCCATGGCCGCCGAGGTCGGGCCGAACACCGCCCTCGTCGTGGCCTCCGCCGTCGACTACCCGACCGGCCTGGTCGACCCCGTGCCCGAGATCGCAGCGCTGGCGGCGTCGGTGGGCGCCAGTTGCCACGTCGACGCCTGCATGGGCGGGTTCGTGCTCCCGTTCGCCGAGATGGAGGGCCGTACCTCCCCGGCCTGGGACTTCCGCAGCGAGGGGGTCACCACCATCTCGGCCGACATCCACAAGTTGGGCTACGCACCCAAGGGGGTCTCGGTCCTGCTCCACGCCTCGAGGGAACTCCGCCGCCACCAGACCTTCGTGTTCGACGACTGGCTGGGCGGGCTCTACGCCACGCCGAACCTCCAGGGGACCCGGGCGGGACTCCCGATGGCGGCCGCCTGGGCCGTCATCTCGCACCTCGGCACCGACGGCTACCGCCGCCTCGTTCGAAGCACGCTCGACGCCGCCGACCGCATCCGGGACGGGGTCCGGGCCATCGACGGCCTGGTGCTGCGGGGCGACCCGGCACACCAGGTCCTGGCGATCACCTCGGATGAGCCCGGCCTCGACGTCTTCGCCGTGGGCGACGGGCTCGCCGCACGGGGCTGGTACATCGACCGCCAGTACCCGCCCGACTCCCTGCACCTCACCGTCAGTAACGGCAACCTGCCCGTGGTCGACGAATTCCTCGGCGACCTGGCGGCATCCGTCCTCGAGGCCCGTGGCGCAGCGCCCGGTGGGAGCGGGCAGTACGCCACGATCGACTGACGCCGATGCGACTCAGTCGAACAGTCGTGCGGCATCCTCGAAGTCGACCAGCCAGGTCCGGCCGCCGCCTTCCGAGTGGTACGAGCCCCACCCAAGTAGCTCTCGGGCCCTTTCGGGCAGCGACGCCGCCCTGTCACGGTCCACGGCCAGAGGGCTGGCCTCCTCCGGGCGCAGCCAGCCCACGACGAAGCTGACGTGCATGCCGTAGCGCCAATTTTCGGTCGTGTTCCCGCCGGCCCCGTGGATGACCTTGCCGGAGTAGATCAGGCCACTGCCCGCTGGCATCTCGGCGTAGGCGATCTCGTCGGGAGACGTCTCGGCGCCGCGCACCAGCCCAGGCGGCCGTCGCTGACTACCGGCCACGACGACGGTCGCGCCGTTCTCCCGGGTGAAGTCGGAGAGGGCGAAAAGGCAGCTGACGGTGACCTCGCGGTCGGCGGCGACCGCCTCGGGCCAGTTGTTCTCGTCTCGGTGTAGGTACTGCGCCGGCTCCCCGGGGCCGATGGCCATGACCTGGCCGGTGTTGAGCCAGTAGTCGGCGCCGTTGGCCAGCAGGAGTTCGTCGGTCACGGCCGTGAACACCGGATTGAGCAGGGCGTGGTCGACGAATGCCCGGCTGCGCGCCGCCAGGCCGCAGAACCGCACGGTGTTACGACCGTGGAAGGTCTCCCAGAGGTCCATGCCGCTCTTCGACCCGGGGGCGATGTCCTCGAGGCCGGCGGAGAGGTCGTCGACGATCGCCAGGCGGGCATCGTCCGACAGCAGGTCGCGCACGATGACGCCGCCATCGGCGTCGTAGGCGGCCATGACGTCGGCCAGCGGCGCATCCCGCTCGAGGACCTGCAGTTCGGCCATGGCGCGCATCATGGACGACGATCGCCGACGGCGCAACGCCGGGCGCTCCCGACTCCGCTCCGACGACCGAGGGGTCAGTCCGCCTTGCCCTTCTTCTCCCCGGTTGCGTCCTTCATCTGGTCGAGGTTCACGAGGATCGGGTAGCCGGACACGCTCAGGGCGTTGCCGTGGCCCGTCTGGTGGATGTCGAACACCGACTGCAGGGCGTTGTAGAAGCCCTGGATGTCCATGGTCTGGTTGACGGCCCGCTTGGCCTGGGCGAGGCCGAATGGGTGCATTTCGGCAATCTCGTGGGCGAGCGCCATGGTCTCGGCGAGGAGGTCGTCGAGGGGGACGACCCGGTTGACCATGCCCAGGTCGAGCGCCTCTTCGGCGGTGACCTGTTGGGCGGTGAACAGCATCTCCTTGGCCTTGCGCGGCCCGAGCTCCCAGGTGTGGCCGTGGTATTCGACGCCACCGATGCCCATGCGCACCACCGGGTCGGAGAACCGGGCGTTGTCGGCGGCGACGATCAGGTCGCATGGCCAGCAGAGCATCAGGCCGCCGGCGATGCACTGGCCCTGGACGGCGGCGATGGTCGGCTTGGGGATGTCGCGCCAGCGCCGGCTGTAGCCCAGGTAGTGGACGGTCTCCCACTCGTAGATGGCCTGGAGCCCACGATCCTGCCAATCGACGGCGGTCCGGGTCGACCCGCCACCGTCGGTCCCGTCGGCCAGGGCCTCGTTGCTGGCGCTGATGTCGTGACCGGCGCAGAAGTGCTTCCCCTCGGCCCGCAGGACGATCACCCGGACCTCCCTGTCGGCGGCAGCCGCCTCGAAGGCCTCGTTCATCTCGTCGAGCGACTGCTGGTCGACGGCGTTGGCCTTCTCGGTGCGGTCGAGGGTGATCACCCCGACCCGTCCCTCCACCTCGTAGCGGATGTGCTCCACGGTGCTCCTCCGACTCGATTCCCGGTAGGGCGACCCTAGTTCGGCACCTGCGGCGGCCTCCCGTCCGGAACACCCCCTGAACTACGCTCGCCCCATGTCTCGACCGGACTTCCGGGCCTTCGACGCCGACAACCACTACTACGAGGCCGAGGACGCCTTCACCCGCCACATCGACCCGTCCATGGCGAAGCGCTGCATGCAGTGGGCCGTGATCGACGGCAGGAAGCGCCTGCTGGTCGGTGGCCGGGTCAACAAGTTCATCCCGAACCCCACCTTCGACCCGATCGCCCGCCCGGGCAGCCTCGAGGACTACTTCCGGGGGCGCAACACCGAGGGCCGCGACATGGCCGCCATGTTCGGCGACCTCGAGTCCCTCGCCGACAACCCCGGCTACCGGGATCGGGATGCCCGCCTGGCCCTGATGGACGGACAGGGCCTCGAGCGTGCGTTCCTGTTTCCCACCCTCGGCGTCGGCATGCAGGAGGCCCTCCGCCATGACCTGCCTGCCCTGCACGCCGCCTTCCGGGCCTTCAACCTGTGGCTGGACGAGGACTGGGGGTTCGACAGCGATGGCCGCCTGTTCGCCGCCCCGATGCTCACCCTCGCCGACCCGACCGAGGCCGTCGCCGAGGTCGACCGGGTACTCGCCGCGGGGGCGCGCCTCGTGGTCATGGTGCCGGGCCCCGTGCCCACCGCGAACGGATACCAGTCGCCGGGGATGGCCGACTACGACCCCGTGTGGGCCCGACTCGAGGAGGCCGACGTGCCGGTGGCCTTCCATGCCGGGCTGAGCGGCACCAGCCAGTACGGCAAGGTCTGGGAATCGGGTCCTGCCCAGTTCGAGGCGTTCCGCCACTCGTCGTTTCCGCTCGTGGCCTTCGCCGACCGCACCATCTCCGACACCTTCGCCGCACTCATCTGCCACGGGGTCTTCTGCCGCTTCCCGGGCCTGCGCATCCTGTCGATCGAGAATGGCGGCATGTGGGTGCCCGAACTCCTCCGGCACCTGGGGAGCGCCCACGGCAAGATGCCCTTCGCCTTCGAGCGCCACCCGGTCGAGCAGTTCCTCGCCAACGTCTGGGTCTCGCCCTACTTCGAGGACGACATGGTGATGCTGCGCGACCTGCTCGGCATCGACCGACTGCTCTTCGGTTCCGACTTCCCCCACGCCGAGGGCCTCGCCGACCCTCTGGCCTACGTCGACGAACTCGAGGGCTTCAACGACGACGAGATCCGCAAGGTCATGCGCGACAACGCCGACGGGCTCATCGGGGCCGGCTGAGGACCGGCCACCCAACCCGACTGCCATGGGCCTCCACGACCTCCTCACCTCGGCGCCGCCCCGGGTCGACCTGGTGGTCGCCGACGGCCGGAGGCTCTCCAGCGCCGAGATCGATGCTGCGGCCGGGTCGACCGCTGCCGGGCTCCGAGAGCGGGGGGTGGGCCGCGGCGACCCCGTGGCCTTCCAGGTCCCCAACGGACCCGACGCCGTGGTGCTCTACCGGGCCTGCTGGCGCCTCGGAGCGATCGCCGCGCCGCTGCACGACCGGATAGGCGCCGCCCAGACTTCGGCCGCCCTCGACCAGCTCGGGCCGGCCGCCTGCGTCGCCTCCCCCGGCCTGCCACTCGCCGGCGCCTCCGGAGCAGTCACGCCTGCCGAACTCGTCGGAGTTGACACTCCCGCCGCTGCCGAGCCGGCGCCCGACGAGAATGCCCTGGTCATGTTCACCTCCGGGTCCACGGGGGCGCCCAAGGGCGTCGTCCACACCCACGGAGGCCTCGCCGGCAAGGTCCACCAGCTGCTCGAGGCCCACGGGCTGGACGGGAGCGACGTGGTCCTCATGCCGGCGCCCCTGGCCCACGTCTCGGGGCTCCTCCACGGCGTGCTCCTCCCGGGTGCGGCCGGCATGCGTACCGTGCTGATGGACCGCTGGGATCCTGCCGGGGCACTCGACCTGATCGAGGCCGAGGGCGTGACCTACATGGTCGGACCGCCCACGTTCTTCCTCGGCCTGATGGACGCTCCCGGCTTCACGCCGACGAGGACCACTTCGTTGCGCCTGCTGTCGTGCGGCGGCACCGAGGTCACGCCGGAGTTCGTGGAGCGGGCCGGACGCGAACTGGGGGCCGTCGTGAAGCGGTCGTACGGGTCCACCGAGGCGCCCACGGTGGCAACCAGCCGCTTCGACGACCCCCCGGACCGGATGGCGACCACGGACGGCCGGGCCCTCGGCGGGACCGAGCTCCGGATCGGCGTCGACGGAGAGGTCTGGGTGCGCGGACCGGAGGTTGCCAGCGGCTACCTCGACCCCGACCAGACCGCCGCATCGTTCGTCGACGGCTGGTTCCGGACCGGCGACCTGGGAACGCTCGACGACGGTTGGCTCACGGTGACCGGTCGCCTCGACGACCGCATCATCCGCGGCGGAGAGAACATCTCGGCCCACGACGTCGAGGCACACCTCCGGGAGCATCCCGCCGTCGACGCCGCTGTTGTGGTCGGCCTTGCCGACGAGCGCCTCGGCGAACGCGTCGCCGCCTTCGTGGTGGCGCCCGGCGGCTTCGACCTGGACGACTGTCGGGCCTGGTTCGAAGGTCGGGGGCTGACGAGGTTCCTGACCCCCGAGTACCTCGAGGTGCTCGACGAGGTCCCGCTGCTGCCCACGGGCAAGCCCGACCGGGCCGGCCTGCGCGAACGGGCGGGGGTCCGACGATGAGCGCCACGACGCGGGCGGCCGTCTACCGCGGGCGCGGGCGACTCGACGTGACCGAGGTCGACCTGCCCGCCGTCGGGCCCTCGGACGTGCTCGTCGAGGTGGCGTACTGTGGCGTCTGCGGGACCGACCTGCACAACGTCATCGACGGCTGGGGAATCCCCGACAGCATCGGTGGCCACGAGTGGTCCGGCCGCGTCGTGGCTGTCGGCGACGATGCCCCGATCGAGGTCGGCACGCTCGTCGTGGGTTCGGGCCGCTCGCCGTGCGGTGACTGCGCCTCGTGTCGTGCCGGCCGGTCCGGCCTGTGCAGTGAGCGGGGCGCCGTCGGGACCGAGAAGGTCTACGGCGCCTTCGCCGACCACCTCGTCATCGACGCCGCCGAGACACTGCCCGTCCCCGACGGCGTCGACGCCCGGTCCGCCGCTTACGCCGAGCCCCTCGCGGTTGCCCTCCATGCACTCACGCTTGCGGCACCACGGCCCGACGAACGCGTGCTGGTCTCGGGCTGCGGACCCATCGGGGCTGCCGTCGTCGCCGTGCTCGTCGCCCGCGGCCATGTCGACCTCCTGGTCGTCGAGCCCGCTGACCTCCGACGCGACCTCGCCTCACGACTCGGGGCCACGACCTGCCATCCGGACGACCTCGAGACCCCCTGGCACCCCGGCTTCACCGTCGACCAGCCCGCCAACGTGGTTCTCGAGACATCGGGCGTCCGTGTCGCCGCCGAGGCCTGCCTCGGGCAGTTGGCGGGCTGCGGCCGGCTCGTGTTGGTCGGCACCGGCCTCGACTTCCCGCGCCTCGACACCGGCCGGATCATCCTCAACGAACTGGTCGTGACCGGCGCCTACAACTACGACGAACATGGCTTCGAGGCGGCACTCGACCTGATCGCCTCCGGGTCGCTCCCCCTCGACCTGTTGCTGGAGTCCGACGCCGTCGGACTCGACGGCCTGCTCGAAGCCATGGTCCGCCTGCGCGCCGGCGAGGTGGCCGGGAAAGTCCTGGTCCGTCCCCGTGCCTAGGATCGGGATCCCCGAACACGGAGGCTGAGCACCATGGCCACCCTCGATCGCACCGAGTTCCCCGGACCGAACCGCATCAACCACGTGGCGATGAGCGTGCCCGCCGACCTCCTCGACGAGCTGGGCCGTGCCGACCTGGTCGCCTTCTTCGGCGAGGTCTTCGGATGGCACGAACTGCCCACGATGACCGCCGACCGCAAACGGCTGATCTTCTCACTGTTCTCGTACGACCGGTTCCTGTTCCTGATCGCCGACGACCCACCCATGGCTTGCCCACCCGAACTGCCCGGCGACCACTTCGGCGTCCAGGTCGACCGCCTCGATGAACTCGAGACCATGGTCTCCCGGGCCGAGGCGTTCCGCGAACGCGACGCTCGGGTCGAGATCCACCCCTACGAGGTGGAGGACCACGGTGTGCTGAAACTGCACAACGTCTACGTGCGGTTCCTGCTTCCGATGTCGATCGAGGTGCAGTACTTCGAACTGGTCGGCACCTGAGTCGGACGGCGCCCCGTCAACTGCGTGGCACATCCTTCCAGGGGACGTCCTTGTCTCCACGCGGCTCCCTCGGCAGCCCCAGGGAGCGCTCGCCCAGGTTGTTCTTCTGGACCTCGGTCGTGCCGCCGCCGATCGAGATCGTGAAGCGGTTGATGACCTCGGCCTGCACCCAGCGGCTGACCCGGTCGTCGTCGGGCATGGTTGCCATGCCGGACGGCCCGGCGATGGCGGCCGCCACCTGCCCGGTGTGGACCTTCGAGTCGGTGAAGAACACCTTCGTCAACGCCGGGTCGAAGGGCGGCTGTCCGCCTTCCCGGACGATGTCGCGCATGCGCCTGCCCATCAGCCCAACGATCCGTTCGCGGCTGTAGGCACGGGCCAACTCCTGGCGGACGACGGGATCCTCCTGGCGGCCGAACAGTCGGGCCAGGTCGATCAGCCGGTCGGTGGTGCGCCTCCCGCCGCCGGAGCCGCCGATGAACGAGGCCTCGTTGCCGAGAACCATCCGGGTCGGACCCCAGCCGCCGTGGAGGTCGCCGACGATGTTGGCAACCGGGATCCGCACCCCGGTGAGGAACACCTCGTTGAAGTGCGCCGACCCGTTGGCCTGCACCAGCGGCCGGACCTCGACCCCTGGGCTGGACATGTCGAGAAGCAGGAAGCTGATGCCCCGGTGCTTGGGGACGTTGGGATCGGTGCGGACCAGCAGGAACCCCCAGTTGCAGAACTGCGCCGACGAGTTCCAGACCTTCTGCCCGTCGACCACGAACTCGTCGCCGTCGACGACCGCACGCGTGGCGAGCCCCGCCAGGTCCGAGCCCGCCCCCGGCTCGCTGAACAACTGGCACCACGTCTCGTCGGCCCGCAGCATTGGGGGCAGGTAACGCAGCTTCTGCTCCTCGGTGCCGAGGGCCAGCAGTGTCGGGCCGAGCATCAACATCGAGGCCATCACGAAGCCGGCGTTGGACCCGAACCGGGCCGACTCCTCGGCGAAGACGCGGTTCGCCCACGCCTCGAAGCCGCCGCCGCCGTATTCGGCCGGCCAGGTGAGTCCGGCCCATCCATGATCCGCCAGGGTGCGCTGCCACGTCCGGCACTTCTCGAAGTGGGCCAGCGCCTCGGCGTCGTCGGGGAAGCCGATGACCTCCCACGGGTCGGCCTCGGCCCGGGGCTCGGCATGGGCCTCGAGGAAAGCCCGGGCCTCGGTCCGGAAGGCGGCCTGCTCGGCCGTTTCGGTCGGTGGGTCGTCGGAAGCGGCCATCAGGGGCGACCCTACCGGCGGGCCCGACGACGGCCCGGACCGGCCGGACGCCACTCCTCCTCCTAGAGTCCGGTCGTGCCCAGCCCCACCTCGGACACCCCGACCATCCTGACCGGCCCGCTCCGTGCCCCACGCCAGATGCTGGCCGAGCAGTCGTACGCCGGCCACACGAGCGTCCACGACGCCGAGACGGCCGCGAACCTGGGGTTGGCGGGTGCGCCCATCGAGGGCCCGACCCACTTCAGCCAGTTCGATCCGCTGCTGGCGTCCCTGTGGGGCGGCCGCTGGTTCTCGCACGGCTGCCTCAGCGCCCACTTCCAGACCATGGTGGTCGAGGGCGAGGAGGTGCAGGCCACCGTCACCAGCCCGGGCCCCGGTTCGACCGCCGGCCGAATCGATGCGGCCAAGGCCGACGGCACGCCCGTCCTCACCGGCACGGCGTCGATCGACGGCGACACCGCAGTGACCGAGTTGGCGCCTCGACTGGCCCGCTCGCAAGGGTCCCCACCCGGGCGGCTCCACGTGCTCGACCACATCTCGGTCGGCCAGCGGGGGCCCGGCGACGAGACGGTGTCGGTCACCTTCGGGGACGACTTCGGTGAGCTGTACCCGTTCACCCTCGTCGAGAAGCTGGACGCCATCACCGAAGTGCTCGACTGGTACCGGCCCGGCGCCGAGACCCCATGGGGAGGGCCCATCGTGCCGATCGAGATGTTGAGCGTGCTCACCAACGCCGGGTCCAAGCACGCCGGCTTCGTCGCCCGACAACCGTCGGTCGGACTGTTCATCGACCTCGAGGCCCGCCTGCTGGGGTCGCCGGTGCTGGTCGACCACACGTACCGCATCGACCGGGAGGTCGTGGCGCTCGGCGAGAGCCGCCGCACCGAGTCGTACTGGACGCTCACAACCCTGAGCGACGAGGCGACCGGTCATCCCACCGCACAGGTGCTGCTCCACCAGGGCGTCTTCAAGGACTCGTACCCCGACTATCCCGCGCCACCATCGTGAACGGCGACGAGGACCTCGACCTGAACGAGGCATACGCCGTCGAGACCCCCGACGACAACCGGGACCTCTACGGCCGCTGGGCCACGACCTACGAGAGTGGCTTCGCCACCCGCCACGCCTACGTGTACCACGAGCGAGTGGCAGCGACGTTCACCGAGTCCGTCGGCCCCGATGACGATCCGGTGCTCGACATCGGGTGCGGCACGGGCCTCGTCGGTGAGGCGCTGCGGGCACTCGGCGATTGGACGATCGACGGCCTCGACCTCTCCCCCGAGATGCTCGACGAGGCCCGGGGCAAGACCGCGCAAGACGGCTCGCCCGTCTACCGCGACCTCCACGTCGCCGACCTGACGGCCCCGCTCGAGCACGGCGACGGCGCCTGGGGCTCCATCGTCAGTGCCGGAACCTTCACCCATGGCCACGTTGGGCCCGATGCCTTCGACGAGCTGTACCGCATTGCCCGAACCGGGGCGCTGTTCGTCGTCGGAATCAACCCGGACCACTTCGAGGGCCAGGGCTACGCCGGCCGCTTCGCTGAGGACGCTGACGCCGGTCGGATCACGGCACCCGACTTCCTCCGCGTGCCGACGTACAGCATCGGCGAACACATCGACCGGCTCTCGGTCCTGGCGGTCTTCCGCACAGCCTGACCGCCGCATCGCTGGCTGGCCGGGCAGGTCTCGAACCTGCAACCTCCTGATCCAAAGTCAGGCGTTCTGCCAGTTGAACTACCGGCCACCACTGGGTGGACGAGCGTAGTGGGCGGTCGCCACCTACGCCTTCCGGACGATGTTGTGTTCCGGGCCGTAGGGGAAGCCCGTGATGTTGGTGGCGCCGTCCCCGGTGATCACGAGGATGTCGTGCTCCCGGTAGCCACCGGCACCGGGGAGCCCCTCGGGCAGCATCAGCATGGGCTCCATCGACACGACCATGTTCGGCTCGAGCACCGTGTCGATGTCCTCGCGCAACTCGAGGCCGGCCTCGCGGCCGTAGTAGTGGCAGAGCACCCCGAACGAATGGCCGTAGCCGAAGGTCCGGTACTTCAACAGGTCGTGCTCGGCGTAGATCTCGTTGAGGGCGGCGGCCACGTCGCTGCACACGGCGCCGGGCACGAGCAACTTCTTGCCCTCGTCGTGGACCAGGCAGTTGACCTCCCAGATGCGGAGGTGCTCGTCGGACGCCTCCTCGCAGAAAAGGGTCCGCTCGAGCGCCGTGTAGTAGCCGGCGATCATCGGGAAGCAGTTGAGGCTCAGGATGTCGCCCCGCTCGATCCGCTTCGAGGTGACCGGGTTGTGGGCGCCGTCGGTGTTGATCCCCGACTGGAACCAGGTCCAGGTGTCCATCAGTTCGACGTGCGGGAACGTGCGGGCGACCTCGCGGACCATGGCCTGCGTCGAGTGCAGCGCCACCTCGTGCTCGGGCACGCCCACGGCGATGGCCTCCACGCAGGCGGCGCCGCCGACATCGCCGATGCGGGCACCCTGGGTGATGACTGCGATCTCCTCGTCGGACTTGAGCATCCGCAGGCGCATGCAGTCGCCGGCGATGTCGACGACTTCCGTGCCGGGCAGGGCGGCCTCGACCTTTCCGAGCAGCGCCAGGTTGAGGTGGTCGTGCTCGACACCGAGGCGGCCGCCGGCGGGCACCAGCGACTGGACGGCCCGCACGTAGTTGTCGCGCCGCCAGTCGGTGAACACCACGTTCTCGCCGAAGGTCCGACGCCACGGCTGGCCGGCGTCGATGTTGGCCGAGATCGACGTGGACGCCTCCGGGGTGACCACCAGCCCGTAGGGGCGGCCGAACGAGCAGTAGAGGAAGTCCGAGTAGTAGTTGACGTTGTGGATCGACGTGAAGAGCGCAGCGTCGATTCCCCGCTCCGCCATGACCGCACGCAGCCGGGCGAGCCGACCCTGCATCTCGGCGTCGGAGAACGTGCCGCGCACCTTCTCGCCGTTGGGGATCTGCTTGAGGTCGGGCAGGTCCCCGATCATTCGGATCACGTCGGACATGGCGGCCTACCTCCGGTGGAACGGACGACCGGACGAGCCTAGGAGGAACCGCTCAACGTCGATCATGGACCTCGGCGTCCGGGTCCGGCACCTGCCCACGTCGGCAGTGGAACACCTCGATGTGGCCCTCCCGCTCCCGGACCGCCCACATCCTCACCCTCGCCCGTTCCGGGATGGGATCTCCGGCCGGAATCTCGACGCACCTCCCGTCGGGACCGAACGTCCACCCGTGGAACGGGCACACGATGCAGTCGTCGGTGATCCGGCCGCCCTGGCTGAAGAGCCCGCCGACGTGCGGGCAGAGGTCCTGTGTCGCCCGCACGGCACCGTCGGCATCGCGCCCCAGCACGAGGTCACGGCCGAAGGCGTTGAAGGCCACCATCTCGGGCCCCGGCACCTCCTCGGTGTCGGCGACGACATACCAGCCCTTCGGGAACGGGGGGACGTAGTCGGCGTCGGACACCCGCGCACGATACGAGACTCCATCTTCGCTGTGCGGCATCCGCGTCCGGTCCCGGTACCGTGTCGCCCGCCATGGGATCCCTGATCAAGAAGCGCCGCAAGCGCATGCGCAAGAAGAAGCACCGCAAGATGCTCAAGCGCACCCGCGCCAAGCGGATGCGGGGTCGCTAGCAGGCCTCAGGCCAACGGCACCAGTGGCGGCACCGTCCGCACGACCTGGCGCCCCCCTCCCGGATACTCCCCCTCCACGAACCACGTACTGCCACTCCCCGCCAGACGCGGCCGCTGCCCGGTCGCGTCCGCCAACTCGTCACGCCACCGAACGAGTTCGGGAACCAGGTCGACCGCTGCAGGCTCGAGGTCGTTGCCGTGGTCGCCGATCGGCCCGTCGAGGTCGTCCCAGCGTCGATACACGGCTGGCGTCGGGCAGGCCACGGACGGCGTGAGCAGCGTGAAGGTCCGCTCCTCGAACGCAAGCGTCTCGACCACCTCGCCCATGCCGGTCACCCGGGCCCTGCCCCCGACGAGGCAGTAGGCCACATCTGCTCCGATCGACGCTGCGGCGACCAGGTCGTCGATTCCCGCCCAGCGCAGGATCGCCGCTGCGTCCGACGAGCCGCCCCCGAGGCCCGCTCCGGCGGCGACGGCCTTTTCGATGCGGATATGGGCCGTCCGGTCGGCGAGCCGCAGGGCCCGACCCACCAGGTTGTCGTCGGTCCCGACGTGGAGGCCGCCGTCGACACCAACGATGTCGAGGCCGTCGCCCTCCGTGACCAGCAGTCGGTCTCCGAGGTCGAGGCTGACCATCTCGGCGTCGATCTCATGGAAGCCGTCCGGACGAACACCGGTGATGCACAGCGACAGCGTGAGCTTCGCCGGGGCGAACAACTCGGTGCTCACCGTGCCACGCCCGCTGCGATCGCCGCCCACTGAGCGAGGTCGAGGTCCTCGGCCCGCAGGGTCGGGTCCACGCCCGCCGCGATGAGCCCCGCCTCGTCAACGATGCCCCGAAGGGCACCGCGCAGCATCTTGCGCCGATGGGCGAAGCCCGCCCGCACGAGGCGGAACAGCACCTCCGGGTCGGCGGCGACCAACGGCTCCGGGCGCCGCACGACGTCGACGAGAGCCGAGTCCACCCGCGGCCGAGGCAGGAATACCGACGGGGGCACCCGGCCGACCTTTCTCGCCTCGGCGTGGTACGCCACCTTCACCGACGGCAGGCCGTAGGCGTCGTCGCCCGGGCTGGCGACCAGTCGGTCGGCGACCTCGAGTTGCACCATGACGACGAGGCGGACGATGGCAGGCACGTCATCGAGCAGGTCGCAGACCAGGGGCACCGACACGTTGTACGGGAGGTTCGACACCAGCGTCCAAGGCCCGGCGCCCAGCAGCGACTCCCAGTCGACCCCCATAGCGTCGGCGTGGACGATGCGCAGGGACCCGTGGTCGCCGGCCACCTCCTCGAGCACGTCGACGAGCACGTCGTCGATCTCGACGGCCGTGACCTCGGCGCCCGTCTCGAGCAGCGCCAGGGTCAGCGCACCCAGGCCCGGGCCCACCTCGACCACGCGGTCGCCGAGCCCGACCCCTGCCAGTTCGGCGATGCGGCGGACCGTGTTGGGCTCGACGACGAAGTTCTGGCCCAACGAGCGCTTGGGCCGGATCCCAAAGCGGTCGAGGAGTCCTCGAGCCTCGGTCCGGGTGAGCGTCACACAGCCGACACTACGGGAGCATCCGGGTGGACATCACCCGGTCGCGGCTACGGCAGGTACCGGCCGCACACCGGCCACTGGCCGCGACCCCGGAGGTCGTAGAGGGACTGTGCCATGGCGTCCTGGTCCGCCGGGGCCACCTCGGCGGGATCGAGGCCGACGAGGCGTCGGTGGTAGATGCCGGCGATCCAGTCCCAGGTGACCAGGCTGAACTGGTAGCCGCCCCGGTAGTTGCCGGTGGGGCTGATCGCCCCGTAGTTGCCGCTCGACTCGCAGAAGCGCAGGGCCTCCCACTGCTCAGCGGTCGGCCCGACGTCGGCTGGCATGCTGGCCGCTGAAATCGTGGTGGTCGGCCCAGGCGTGGCGTTCGCCTCAGCGCGGCGATCCTCCTCCTCGGCCCGCAGGCGTGCACGCTGTGCCTGGCGCTGCGCCTCAGCCTCCTTGGCCTCGAGGAACAGGTCGAGGGCCTGACGGCTGGTGAACTCGGTCTCGGCGATCTCGGCGGCGAGGGCCAGGGCCTCCGCCTCGAAGAGAATTCCCTCCTGCGCCCTCGCCTCGGCCTCGAGCCGGTCGGTGCCCATGGGAGCCGTGACGTCGGGCAGATCAGGGAGCACCACGGCGACTTCGTAAACCGATGCATCCATCACCAGCTCGATGACCAACGTCTCCAACGTGTCTCCGGCGTCGAGGTCTTGGGCGCGCTCGGGCACGACGGCAGCCGCCACCTCAGTGGCGGCTCCAGGTGAGTTCGGATTCTCGAAAACGAACATCGGCAGGGCTGCGATCGTGGCAAGGACCACGACGAGCACCCGCCATCGTTCGATGGTGGGTTTGGCCTCCAGAGCTCCTGTCCCTTTCCCCTCTGGTGACGACCATCGTCGGCCGCCAGAGCCAGGTGAAAACTTAGGAAGGCATCGACCAGTGACGCAACACGCAGTTCAGAATCCGCGCGAGATCCACCACGCAGCGCGCGTAGGGAACCGTGAGAACCCGTCCGCTACACCAATTCGATGCCGTAGAACCCACCCGTGGTGGACAATGTCGCGGCGGCGACCTCGGCCACGGATCGGTCCATCGCCTCGGCGACCGCCGCTCCGACGTGTACCACGTTGGCCGGTTCGTTGGGTCGTCCCCGGTGGGGAACGGGTGCCAGGAAGGGCGAGTCGGTCTCGACCAGCGCCCGCCCGAGCGGGCAGCCGGCCGCCGCCGCCCGGACGTCGTCGGCGCCCTTGAAGGTCACGATCCCCGAGAACGACAGGAACGCCCCCCGCTCGAGGCATGCCGCCCCCACGTCGGGACCCCCCGTGAAGCAGTGGAACACCGTCCGATCAGGAACCCCCTCGGCGTCGAGCACCGCGAAGGTCTCCTCCCACGCTTCGCGGCTGTGGACCACGAGGGGCATCCCGCGCTCGTTGGCAAGCGCCACCTGGGCGGCGAACACGTCAGCCTGCACGCCACGCGGCGAATACTCGTAGTGGAAGTCGAGCCCCGCCTCGCCCACGGCGACGACGACCTCGTCGTCGAGGAGTTCGACGATGCCGTCCATGCCGAAGCGGGCCTCGTGCGGGTGCACACCGGCGGTCGCCCACACATCGTCGAACCTGTGGGCCGTGTCGATGGCCGCGCGGCTCTCCTCCAGGTCCGTGCCGACCGTGATGATCCCCACGACACCCGCCGCCCGGGCCCGGGCGATCGCCTCAGCCGCATCGGAACCGAGGTGGCAATGGCTGTCGAACCAACGCAGGTCCGAGGTGTCGCTCACCCCGTGCCGCCGTCGTCGTCAGCGAAGAGTTCCTCCACGTCCACCTTGGCGAACAGGGGTGACGGCTTGCCGATCGGCAGGCCCGGCGACAGTTCCGGGCGAAGCCAGGCGTCCACCGGTCCGAGGACCTCGTCGAGCGCAGCCGACGAGAACGGCAGGTAGGGGGTGAACGCCACCCGGACCCCGTTGACGGCGTCGAGTGCCGTGCCGAGCACCACACGGGACCGATCGGGGTCGGTCCTGGCCAGATTCCACGGCTCGGTGGCGTTCAGGTAGGCGTTGACTCCCGCCGCTGCCTCCATCGCCGTTCGCAGCGCCGCACGGAGCTCGACCCGGTCGATCTGATCGGCGGCCACCACCAGGGCAGCGTCGACACCGGCCACGAGCTCCGTGTCGGCATCGGTACGGTCGCCGGGCTCCGGCACGGCACCGTCACACCTCACATGCACCATCGACAGCACCCGGTTCACGAGGTTGCCCCAGGTGGCGACGAGCTCTTCGTTGATGCGCCGGGCGATCTCCTCGACCGAGATGTCGGTATCGCTCTGCTCTGGGAGCGACGCCGCAAGGGCGTAGCGCAGCCCGTCCGGCTCGAAGAGCCGGAGGCCCTCCCCGATCGACAGGCCCACCCCCCGACTGGCCGATGCCTTGCCCCCCTTGAACGTCAGGTACTGGTTGGCCGGCACGTCGGTCGGCAGGTTCAGGCCGCCGTAGCCGGAGAGCATCGCCGGCCAGATGATCGTGTGGAACGGGATGTTGTCCTTGCCGATGAAGTAGACGGACCGGGCTTCGTCGCCCTCCCACCAGTCACGCCACGCCTCGGGGTCGCCCTGTCGCTGCGCCCACTCCTTGGCGGCGGAGAGATAGCCGATGACCGCCTCGAACCAGACGTAGATGCGCTTGCCGGCGCCGAGGTCGTCGACCGGCACGGCCACGCCCCACTCGAGGTCGCGGGTGATGGCACGGTCCTGGAGGCCCTCTTCGATCCAGCCCTTCGAGAAGTTGAGGACGTGGCGGCGCCAGCCCTCGCGGCCGTCCAGCCATGAGCCGAGCGACTCCCCGAAGTCGGAGAGCCGCAGGTAGAAGTGCTCGGTGGAACGCACCTCCGGCTCGGCACCCGTGATCTTCGAGCGGGGGTCGACGAGTTCCTCGGGATCGAGGGTGCGACCGCAGTCCTCGCACTGGTCGCCCCGCGCCTCGGCGTAGCCGCAATGCGGGCAGGTGCCCTCGATGTACCGGTCGGGCAGGAAGCGGCCCGCCTCGGCGTCGTAGAACTGGTCGCTGGTCCGCCGGTCGATGTAGCCCTTCTCGAGCAGTCGCAGGAAGACGTCGTGCGTCACGGCCGCATGGTTCTCGGTGCCGGTCGACGTGTAGCAGTCCCAGGAGATCGCCAGGCGCTCCCAGGCATCCAGGAACTCGGCGTGGTAGCGGTCGGCGATCTCGACCGGTGTGACCCCCTCGGCGTCCGCCCGCACCGTGATGGGGGTGCCGTGGATGTCGGAGCCGCTGACCATCAGCACCCGGTTGCCGGCCAACCGTTGAAACCGGGCGAAGACGTCGGCCGGGAGGTAGGCACCGGCGAGGTGTCCCAGGTGGCGGGAGCCGGAGGCGTACGGCCACGCCACCGCGACGAGGATCGGGACCTGAGGCTCTGCCATGGCGTCCGAGGCTACCGGCGGCCCCGATGCGGACCGGGCCGGTTTCGTCGGAGAGCAGGCGGTCAGACCTCGAGGGCGAGGCGGTACGCACGGCGCCGACTCACTCCGAGCAGGCGGGCCGCCTCGGTGGCGGCGTCGCGTGTCGAGGCACCGCGGCCGATGGCCTCGGCCACCGTTGCCCGCACCCTGGCGTCGTCGGCCTCGTCTGCCGGTGGGGCACCCTCCACGACGACGACCACTTCACCCTTCGGCGTCTGGCTCGCCCAGTCAGCCAGTTCGGGCAACGTGCCCCGCAGGTACTCCTCGTGGAGCTTCGTCATCTCACGGGCCACGCATGCCCGACGACCGTCGCCCAGAGCCGCCGCAAGGTCGGTCAGTGTCGCGGCCAGTCGGCGTGGTGACTCGAACAGGACCATCGTGCGTTCCTCGACCGCCAGTTCGGCCAGCCGATCAGCCCGGGCGGCTCCCTTGCGGGGAAGGAACCCCTCCATGCACCAGCGCTCGGTCGCAAGGCCGCTCGCCACGAGGGCTGCGATGGGCGCCGTGGGACCCGGCACCACCGAGACCCCGTACCCGGCCTCGACCACTCTCCGGACCAGCCGCTCGCCCGGATCGGAGATCCCCGGGGTGCCGGCATCCGTCACCACCGCAACGACCTGGCCTTCTCCGAGGCGTCGCAACACGTCGTCAGTGGCCCGGTCCTCGGTGTGGGCATCGAGCCGCATCAGACGGGTGTCGGTGATCCCCGCATGCTGCAGGAGGCGGCCGCTGTGGCGGGTGTCCTCACAGGCGACGACGTCGGCCGCCGACAGCACCTCGACCGCACGGGCCGACAGGTCACCGAGATTGCCGATCGGCGTGGCGACCAGGACCAGCCGTCCCATTACCGGGGAAGCGTTCAATCGCGCACCGCCAACTCGTCACCGACGGTGATTCCCCACCTGCCGAAGGAGCCGGCCTCGGCCTCGAGAACGGCCCGCGCCCCACGGACATGTCGCCCGATCCGGTTGCGTTCCATGGTCGTGATGCGCAACACCGTGAGGTCGGCGTCGAGATGTGCGACATCGATGGCGAACCTCAGGCCGATGGAATGAACCCGGCCGGCCGGCTTCAGGAGCATCGCCCCGTCGACGTCGTCGCGGCCCAGCAGGCCCCGACGACGCTGGGACGCCGTGTTGGCCAACTCCAGGCTGGCCAACACCCGTTCGCCACAGACCAGCCATGCCATGCCATGCAGCGTAGATGCCGTCGTCCAGCTCAGGAACAGGCGGCGAGAAGCTCACCGCACCGTTCCCGCGAGGGAAACGACGTCTGCGTCCCGGGGCGGGTCACGCTCTCGCCGGCGCAGGCCGTTCCGAGCCGGATGGCCGACACCACGTCGAGTCCCGTCGCCAAGCCTGCCACGAAGGCGCCCACGAACGCATCGCCGGCGCCGGTGGTGTCAACGGGCTCCACCCGGTCGGCGGGGAACCTCGACACGGTGCCGTCTTCGGCCACGAAGGCGACGCCGTCGCCGCCGAGGGTGACCAGCAGCCGTGTACCGGTCTGTTCCGCATAGACGACAAGGGCCCCGTCATCGGTTCGCGCACCGTCCGTCAGGATCGAGAACTCGACCTCGTTGGGGATCAGCCAGTCGGTCACCTGTAGCAGTTCGGGATCCAACTCCGCCGCCGGTGCCGGGTTGAGGACCGTGGTCACCCCCCGGCGTCGCGCCTCGCCGAAGGCCGCTGCGGTCGCCGTCTGGGGAACTTCGAGTTGGCCGACCACGATGGACAGGTCGTCGAACGATGCGACGGCCTCGACGGCCATCGCCGCCGTCAGGCTGTCGTTGGCACCCGGGACGACGATGATCCTGTTGGTGCCGTCCGCCTCGACCCAGATGGGTGCGACACCGCTCTCCCCGGGAACGACGTGCACGTGGCCGGTGTCGATCCCGAACGACCCGAGGTTCTCGATCGTCATCCGCCCATAGGAGTCGTCGCCGACGGCGTTGGCCATCGTCACCTTCGCTCCGACCAGCGACGCCATGACCGCCTGGTTGGCGCCCTTGCCCCCGAAGCCCATCTGGAACCGGTCTCCCACGAGCGTCTCGCCCGCCTCCGGTACCCGCTGTGTGTAGGCGACGAGATCGATCATCGTGGAACCGACGACGAGAACATGACCTGTTGCTGAACCCGAACCCACCACCATTCCTCCTCCGGCCTCGACCGACTCGACACCTGACGTTACCGAGGACGGCGACGGCGACCGGGATGGGCCCACCTCGTCCCCGCCACCCGGGCCGAGCGACACTCGGCCCCGAAGCCGTCGACGAGCGGAGGACCGCATGCCGAGAAGCAACGCCTGGGGGAGTCCGGTCCTCCGATCGGTCGTACCAGTGGTCGAATCCTCCCGGCACGTCCGGACCTCCCTCGAGGCGATCGACCAGGTGGCCAAATGGATGGCCTACGAGGACTTTGCCGGACCTGATGGCTCGATCGAGGGGCCGTTCGACTTCGGGCCCGACCCCGAATCGATCATCGACGCCACCCTGCTGATCTCGTCGCTCAACTTCGCGTACACCGACTTCGAATCGGGCCAGAGGTTCGAAGCCGACTATCTGGGCCGCACCTGGGCCGACGCCGAGGCCCTCTACGCGAGGATCCATCAGGCGTTCCGGGCAGGCATCCCCATCCTCGATGGGAAATTCCTCGCCACCGTCACGTCGACAGACCTGGCCCGGATCTTCGAAGGCAGCATCGAGATCCCGATGCTCGACGATCGCACGCGGATCCTCAACGAGATCGGGGCGGTCCTGGTCGAGAGGCACGACGGCCGATTCCACAACTTCGTGCGCTCGTGCGAACCTGCTGTCTACGCCGACGGCAACGGGTTGCTCGAACGGTTGACCGGCGAGTTTCCGCGCTTCGCCGACGTCAGCGACTACCACGGCCAGCCCGTCGTCCTCTACAAGCTCGGCCAACTCTGCCTCTGGTCGCTCCACGTGGCGCTCTCCGGCACCGAAACGTTCGCCATCCGGGACCTCGACCACATGACCGCCTTCGCCGACTACATCCTCCCCGTCGCCCTCGAGGCCATGGACATCCTCGAATACACCGACGACCTCGTCGACCGGATCGCGCGGAAGGACCTCATCGCCAGGGACTCCGACCAGGAGATCGAGATTCGGGCCCACACCATCTTCGCCACCGCCCTGCTGGCCGATGCCATCAACGCGATCCGGCCCACCGACCGGCAGGTCGTCATCCCTCAGGTCGACTTCCGGCTCTGGAGCACCTACCACGCGGCTTTCCCCACCCTGCGCCCCCACCACCTGACCCGCACGACCATGTACTGAACGGTTCCGTCCCTGCAGGGCACCGACGGGGATCAGACGTTGAAGCGGAACTCCAACACGTCCCCGTCCACTGGCAGGTACTCCTTGCCCTCGCTGCGGACCAGGCCCGACTCACGGGCCTTCGGATAGGAGCCAGCCTCCAGGAGCACGTCCCAGTGGATGGTCTCAGCCCGGATGAAGCCCCGCTGGAAGTCGGTGTGGATCCGCCCGGCACACTCCGGGGCCGTCGACCCCGCACGGAACGTCCACGCCCGGCTCTCCTTCTCACCGGTGGTGAAGAAGGTGCGCAGGCCCAGGCAGTGATAGGCGGCGTGGATGAAGCGCGGCAGCGCACCCTCGCCCAGGCCGAGTCCCTCGAGCATTTCGGTCCGCTCGTCGGCGGCCAGCAGTGCCGCCTCGGCCTCGAGTTGGACGCACATGCCGACCACATCGGCGCCGTCGAGTTCATCGACGACCGGGGCCAGCACGGGGTCCGGATCCTCGACCTGTTCCTCATCGAGGTTGACCACGGCCACGACCGGCTTGTCGGTGAGCAGGAAGTACGGAGCCAACAGGTCGCGTTCGGCGGGACGGAGATTGCTCCGGTAGATCGGGGTGCCCTGTTCGAGGTGGATCCGTGCCGCCTCCAGTGCGTCGACGGCACCGGCCAGGGACCGATCGCCCTTGGAGGCCCGGCGCTGCCGCCCCACCTGCTTCTCGACCGTCTCGAGGTCGGCGAGCGCCAGCTCGATCTCGACAACCCTCAGGTGCTCGAGCGGATCCGTCGGACCCGGAACGTCGCCGTCTAGGAACGCCCGAAGGACGAACACGATGGCGTCGGCCTCACGGATTCCGGCGAGGAACCGGTTGCCCAGGCCCTCACCCGAGGCCGCCCCCTCGACCAACCCGCCGATGTCGGTGAACTGCACGCTGGCCGGCACCACCTTGGCGGACGAGCTCATGGCGGCCAGCAGGTCGAGGCGCCGGTCGGGCACCTTGGAGACACCGACCTTCGGATCGGTCGTGGCGAAGGCGTACGGGGCTGCGAAGGCACCACCGCCTGCCAGTGCGTTGTAGAGGGAGGACTTGCCCGCATTGGGAAGCCCAACGAAACCGAATCGCTCCACCGTCACTCCTGCGCTCACCCAGCCCCGTGTTGGGCCGGCCGCTCAGGCTACGTGGCGAGGCCTTCAGCCCCCTGCGGCATCTGCCACACCCTGACCAGGGCGGTGATCGACGATGTCGCCGTTAGCCTTCCGGCCATGTCGAAGCGCACCAGCCGCCAGAAGGCCAACGCCCGCCGCAAGAAGGCGAACCACGGGCGCAAGCCCAACTTCGGCCGCAACAGCTGACCCGGCGCGGCCTTCCCGCCCACCCGCCACCACCTGTCGTCACCTTTCCGGTCCCGTGAACGAACCCGCCCTCGGCAGATCGGATGCGGAACCGGGTTCCCGGATCGACACGTTCCCAGTCGAAGGTCCCGTCGAACTGGTCCGGTTCCACTCCACCGAGATGACCGCTGCCTGCCCGGTGACAGGACAACCCGACTTCTACGCCGTCGAGATCGCCTACACACCGGTCGAGCGCTGCATCGAGACCAAGTCGCTCAAGCTCTACCTGCGCACCTTCGACGGCCGCGGCATCTTTGCCGAGCACCTGGCTCCCGAGATCGCCGCCCACCTCGCCAGCGCAGTCGACACCGCTGTCTCGGTCACGCTCGAACAGGGCGTCCGCGGCGGAATCACGACCACGGTCACCGCCTCCGCAGGTTGAGCCCCAGGGGTTCCTGATCGACCGAGGGGGTGGGCTACGGTGCCGCGATCCGGCGGAGCCACAGGAGCGGTCGATGACGACAGAGCGAACAACCAACGGTAGGCGTACGCACCGGTGAACCTGCTGCGCGCCGCGCTGGTCCCCGTCCTCGCCGTAGTCCTGGCGATCACCGTCGGAGCGATCATCATCGAACTCTCCGGCCTGAACGCCTTCGAGGCCTACCGGGCCCTCTACGACGGAGCGCTCGCCGACCGCAAGGGCATCGGCCGCACCTTGGAGAAGGCCACCCCACTCGTAATGGGCGGTCTCGCCGTCGCCTTCGCCTTCAAGGCCGGCCTGTTCAACATCGGCGGCCAGGGACAGCTCGTCATCGGCGCACTGTTCGCCGGCGCCATCGGTTACGGAGTCACCGGCCTGCCGTGGATCATCCACATCCCGCTCGCCCTCCTCGTCGGGGCCATCGGCGGTGCCCTCTGGGGCATGATCGCCGGCGTCCTCAAGGCCACCAGGGGCGCCCACGAGGTGATCACCACGATCATGCTCAACTTCGTCGCCCTCAACCTGACCGACTGGCTGACCTCGAAGGTCTGGCGCGAACCCGGGGTCATCGTCCGGACCCCGGCCATCGAGACCAGCGCCGAGATTCCCCGATGGGACCAGCTCCCCACCGGGTTCGCCCTCTCGGTCGCCGCAGCGATCGCCTGCTGGTACCTACTCGAACGCACCACCTTCGGCTTCGAGATCCGCTCGGTCGGCCTGAATCCCGAGGCCGCCCGCTACGCCGGCATCTCGGTCTCCCGGATCGTCATCCTCACCATGGCCATCAGCGGAATGCTCGCCGCCCTCGGTGGCGCCATCGAGACCCAGGGCGTCGTCGGTCGCTACGAGCCTGGCTTCAACGCCGGCCTCGGCTTCAACGGCATCACAATCGCCCTCCTCGCACGTACCCATCCACTCGGCGTCATACCCGCAGCCCTGCTCATCGGGGCCATGGAGGCCGGCGGCTCGATGATGCAGTTCAAGGCCGACGTCGATCCCGAGATCACCGAGATCATCGAGGCCCTGATGCTGCTGTTCGTGGCCACACCCATCCTGGTCAAGTGGGTCCTGCGCCGCCGTGAGTCCAGCGACATCTCGGTCGGCGCACACTGGGGCGACGCATGAGCATGCTCACCCGCTACCGCTGGTGGTTCGCCACCGCCGCCTTCCTGGTGGCGTTCACGTTGTTCACCGCCGAGTTCCAGCAGCCACAGACGACTGCTGTCCTCGCCGCCACGCTGCGGCAGTCGACACCGCTCGTACTCGGCGCACTCTGCGGAATCCTCTGCGAGCGGTCCGGGGTCATCAACATCGGCATCGAGGGCCAGATGCTCATGTCGGCATTCGCCGGGTTCGTCGTGGCGTCGTCGACGGGCGACCTCCTGCTCGGCGTCGCCGCCGGCATCGGCTGCGGGATGCTCATGGGCGCCTTCCTGGCGTTCCTCTCGGTCAGCCTCCAGAGCGACCAGATCATCGCCGGCACCGTAATGAACATCGCTGCGATCGGCCTCACCAGCTTCTTCTTCCAGCAGGGCCGCTCCCTACCGTCCGGCAAGACCAGCGTGATCAAGCTGGGGCCACTCGCCGACCTTCCGGTGGTGGGCCGCGTCTTCTTCTCGAACCGGCCGCTCACCTACATCACGCTGCTGCTCGTTCCGGTGCTCTGGTACGCACTGTTCCGCACCACCTGGGGCCTGCGCACCCGCGCCGTCGGCGAACATCCCAGCGCCGCCGAGACCGCCGGTGTATCGGTGGTACGGATCCGATACATGAACCTGATGCTCGGTGGTGGGCTCGCCGGACTGGCCGGCGCCTACCTCAGCCTCGAGGCCGTCGGCTCCTTCGAGCGGCTGATGACCAACGGAAAGGGCTTCGTCGCACTGGCCGTGATGATCTTCGGTCGATGGAATCCGGTCGGCGCCTGGGGAGCCGCCCTGCTGTTCGGCTACGCCAACGCCGTCCAGACCCAGTTCCAGTTCCGGGGCTGGCTGGCCGACGATCCACAGTTCATCGGAATGATGCCCTTCATCGTCACCATCGTCGTGGTCGCCGGGTTCGTCGGCCGGGCCCGACCGCCGGCCTCCATCGGCCAGCCCTACAGCCGGGAATAGCGGACATGGACGACACGACCACCCAGTCCCCGACGAACGATCCTCCGGCACTCGAGGCCGTCGGCATCTCCAAGCGCTTCGACACCGTCGTCGCCAACCAGGACGTGAACCTGCGGGTCGAAAAGGGACAGATCCATGCACTGCTCGGCGAGAACGGCGCCGGCAAGAGCACCCTCGTGAACATCCTGTTCGGCCTCTACCGGGCCGACGAGGGAGAGGTGCGCGTCAACGGCGCTCCGGTCCGCATGGACAGTCCGCACGACGCGATCGACCACCACATCGGCATGGTCCACCAGCACTTCCAACTGGTTCCCGTCCTGACCGTGGCGGAGAACATCGTGCTCGGACACGAACCCACCAGGGGGCGCGGCCTCCTCGACATCGACCGGGCCGCCACCGAGGTGGGCGAACTGGGCAAGCGCTTCGGACTCGAGGTCGATCCACGGGCGACTGTCGAGGACCTACCAGTCGGCATGCAGCAGCGGGTCGAGATCCTGAGGGCGCTCTACCGGAAGGCCGACGTCCTGATCCTCGACGAACCGACGGCCGTGCTCACCCCCCAGGAGACCGACCACCTCCTCGAGGTACTCCGGGGGCTCGCCGCCGAGGGTGTCGCCATCGTGTTCATCACCCACAAGCTCCGTGAGGTACTGGCGGTCGCCGACCGGGTCACCGTGATGCGCGGCGGCCGGGTGGTCGGCTCCACCACACCCGCCGAGACCGACCAGGCAGGCCTGGCGGAGATGATGGTGGGACGCAGCGTGGTCCTCCGGGTGGCGAAGACCGAAGCACGGCCCGAGGCCGGGGTCCTCGAGATTCGGGACCTCCACGTCCGCGACGACCGCGACCGTCCGGCCGTCGACGGACTCTCGCTCGAAGTGCGGGCCGGCGAGATCTTCGGCATCGCCGGGGTCGACGGCAACGGCCAGCGGGAACTCGTCGAGGCCATGACCGGCCTACGCATGTCCGACTCCGGAAGCATCCTGTTCGAGGGCTCCGACATCACCGGCTGCACGCCCCGCCAGATCAGCGAACTGGGCGTCGCCCACGTTCCCGAGGACCGCGAGAAGCACGGCCTCATCGGACCGCACTCGATCGCCGACAACCTGGTCCTGAACCGCTACTTCCGGGTGCCCTACGCCCGGCGGGGACTCCGCCAGCACGATGCCATCGACGACGAGGCCGAGCGTCTCGTCGCCGACTACGACATCCGGACGGAATCGATCCGAGCACCCGCACGCTCGTTGTCCGGCGGCAACAAGCAGAAGGTCATCACCGCCCGTGAGTTGTCACGCGGCGCACGCCTGCTCGTGGCCTCGCAGCCGACGCGGGGCATCGACGTCGGCAGCATCGAGTTCGTGCACCAGCAGATCGTCGGTCAGCGCGACAACGGGGTCGCCGTTCTCCTGATCTCGGCAGAGCTCGACGAGATTCTCAGCCTGTCCGACCGGATCGGCGTGATCTTCAAGGGACGCCTGGTGGCGATCGCCGATGCGGCTGATCTCGATCGCGCCGCGATCGGCCGCCTGATGACGGCCGGCACCGACGCCGCCTGACACCCCTAGCCGCCTGCCTTGGTGCCCCGGCCGCCGAGCGCCGCCTCGATGGCCGGACCGTAGGGCGCACGCAAAACCCCGGCCTCGGTGATGATGGCATCGACGAGGTCGGCGGGCGTCACGTCGAAGGCCGGGTTGTGCACCGCTGCACCGGCCGGCGTGATCGCACTCCCCCGGTACTCGGCGACCTCGGCCCCCGGGCGCTGCTCGATCTCGATGGCGGATCCATCGCCGGTGTCCGGGTCGATCGTCGACAGCGGGGCTGCGACGTAGAACGGAACGCCGTGGTGGCGGGCCGCCACCGCCAGCCCGTAGGTGCCGATCTTGTTGGCGACGTCGCCGTTGGCGGCGATCCGGTCGGCGCCCACGATGGCGGCCCCGACCCCGCCTCCACGCAGGACGGAGGCCGCTGCGCCGTCGGCGATCACCGTGCAGGCGATCCCGTCCCGTCCCAGTTCGAAGGCGGTGAGACGGGCCCCCTGGAACACCGGCCGGGTCTCGTCGGCCCAGACGTGAAGGTCCGGGTTGTCGAGGTGCGCCGAGCGGATCACGCCGAGCGCCGTGCCGTAGCCGACCGTGGCAAGCGCTCCGGCGTTGCAGTGGGTGATGACCTCGTCGATGCCGACCAGCAGGGGCGCCCCGGCGTCTCCGATGGCCCGGCAGGTGGCAAGGTCCTCGGCGGCGAGCCGCTGCGCACAGACGACGACCGCCCGGCGGACGTCGTCTGCGCGTCCCCCAGCGGCACCACGTGCCTCACCGAGGACGGACTCGACCGCCCAGGCAAGGTTGACAGCCGTCGGCCGGGTGGCGACCAGCGCCTCCGCCACTTCTCCGAGTTCGGCCAGGAGCCCGTCGGCCGAGCCGGCCTGCGACCCCTCGGCGGCAAGGGCGAGGCCGAATGCCGCAGTGATCCCGATGGCCGGGGCGCCGCGCACCTCGAGGTCGACGATCGCCTGCGCCACCCGCTGCCAACCCTCGCAGCGGACGTACCGCTCGGCCTCGGGCAGGGCGGTCTGGTCCAGGAGCACCACGGCGCCGTCGACGTACTCGACCGTCGGCGGGTACGGATCCGTCCGCTCCCCGGTCACCTGACTACCCTCGCTCGCATGACCTAGCCCACCCACGGGCCTCGGGTGCGTCCCTTCTCGGACCGGTCACCCATCTTCCAGATGGCCCCCATCGCCTCTAAGAGGCGCTTCAGGAACCCGCGACGATCAGCCGGGCCCAGATCGCCAGCCTCTGGCGTCTCGTCCATGCGGTGATTATCCCAGATGTTCAAGATCTAGCCAAGAACCCCTTCAGCCGGCCCACTGGCCCTCGACCCTCTGTGGCGGGGAGCCCGCGGGCCTTTCTTCGCCCTAATGTTGAGTTATGAACCGTCGGGCTGGTATGTACCTGCCTCACTACCACGTCCTTGTCCCGGTCCGGGAATACTGCGATCCACGCACAGGCGCCGAAACCGCGTCCCACGGGGGCCGCTGATGGACGCCGATGGCGACCGACGCCGCCTCGACGACCGGGTCGCCCTGGTCACGGGGGCCAACGGCCCGATCGGAGCGGCCATAGCGACGACCCTGGCCGCCCACGGCGCCCGTGTCCTGCTCGGCGTCCACCGGACCACCGGCCGTGCGTCGGCAATGGCAGACGAACTCGGCACCCGCTGCCTCGTCGCCGACCTCGCCGCCGACGGCGGACCGGAAGCACTCATGGGCCAGGCACTCGACGCCTACGGCCAACTCGACATCCTGGTCAACAACGCCGCCGTCCAGACGGTCGAACCGCTCGCCGACGTGGACGCCGGCGCCTGGGACGCCGTCTTCCACGTCAACCTGCGCGCCGTCCACCTCCTGATCCGTTCCGCATCCGACGCCCTCGCCGCCGAGGAAGGGGAGCAGGGCGGTTGCATCGTCAACGTCGCCTCCATCGAGGCACACCAGCCGGCGCCGGGACACGGCCACTACGCAGCGGCGAAGGCCGGACTCGTAATGCTCACCCGCTCCGCCGCCCTCGAGTACGGGCCACGCGGAATCCGCGTCAACAGCGTCTCGCCGGGCCTGATCGACGACGGCGGGCTGGCCGACCGCTGGCCGGAGGGCGTCGAACGCTGGCTGGCGGCGGCGCCCCTCGGCCGCCTCGGCACTCCGGAGGACGTGGCCGATGCCGTTGCGTTCCTCGCCTCGCCGATGGCGGGCTGGATCACGGGAACCGACCTCGTCGTCGACGGCGGCGTCCTGGCCCGCCCGACCTGGTAGTCGGAACGCGCGGCTACCCGCGGGTCAACTCGGCGATCCGCCCTGCCACCGACGGCCAGTCGGCGAGCAGTTCGTCGCGTCGGCCCAGTTCGAAACCCTCGTCCGCATAGGGGGGTGCCATGGTGGTGCCCAACAGGGTCCATTCCCCACACGTCGAAGAGCCCTGCCAAACACCGGCCGGAACGACCACCTGGGGCCGTTGGCCCGCCGCCAGGTCGTCGCCCATGAGGACCTCCGCCGCAGAGCCGTCGGGGAACAGCAGCAGCAGGGCCGCCGGCGCCCCCGCATAGTGGTGGTACACCTCCTGCCCGTCGAGCCGGTGCATCGCCGAGAAGTCGCCGTCGGTGAGCAGGTAGTGGATGGCGCTCGAGTCGCCGTCCAGCACCGTCTGCGCCCAGCGGCCCCCCTCCTCCGGAAGCGGGACCAAACTGAGGATCGCGGCGACCTCGTCAGCCCCGAGCGGGGCGCTCATCCAGCCGCCAGCCGTTCGGCCCGCTGCTGTACCTCGGCCCGCGCCCGCTCCTCGTCGACGTGCAGCACGACGCCGTCGGCCACGACCGGTTCGCCGGCGACCCAGACGTCGCTGACCCGACGGTCGCCACCCGACCAGGCCACGTGGGCCAGCAACTCGGACGGTTCGGTCACCGGAACGAAGGAACTGTGGTCCAGGTCGAGCCGCAGGAAGTCGGCAGCCCAACCGGGGGCCAGTGCACCCACGTCGTCGAGGCCGACCGCCCGGCCCCCGATGCGCGTCGCCATGGCCAGAACCTCGGCAGGCCCGACCAGCGTGGCGTCCAGTCCCGTGACGCGTGCCAGGAGCGGAGCGATCTTGACCTCCTCCCAGAGGTCGAGGGTGTCGTTCGACGCCGGCCCGTCGGTGCCGAGGGCCACGGTCACGCCGGCCTCGAGCATGGCCGCCACCGGTGCGACCCCCGAACCCAGTTTCATGTTGGACACGGGGCAGTGGGCGACCGCTACGCCGTGGTCGGCGAGGATGCCGATGTCGTCGTCGTCGACCCAGACACAGTGGGCGGCGAGTACCTTCCCGCCGAACACGCCATGGTCGGCGAGGATCCGCACGATGCTGGAGCCGTGCCGGGCCTCGAGTTCGGCGCTCTCCTGGTTGGTCTCGGCGACGTGGACGTGCAGGACCACGTCGAGCCGACGGGCCAGGTCGGCCAGGTCGGCGACTGGTCCGACGCCGAGGTCGTAGGCGGAGTGCGGGGCGACACCGACGGTGATCCGACCGGCGGGGTCGTGGTGTCGGGTGTGGAAGGCCTCGACCTCCTCCGGGCGTCCCTCGCCGTGTCTGACCGACAGCACGCCGGGGGTCATCACCAGGCGTCCACCGGACGCCTGCACGGCCTCCACCACGGCCTCCTCATAGAGGTACATCTCGCAACTCGTGGTCACGCCGGACCGCAGCATCTCGGCGGAACCAAGCGTCATCCCCCACCAGACGTCCTCGGACGTCAACCGGCCCTCGCGGGGCCACATGGCCTCCGTCAGCCAGCGCCAGAGCGGAAGCCCGTCGCCGGCGCCGCGCACGAGCGTCATCGGGGTGTGGCAGTGGGCGTTCACCAGTCCCGGCATCACCAGCCCACCGAGGTCCCGGACCTCGATCCCGTCGATCGCCGGTGCCTCCGCTCCGGCACCTACCCAGGCGACGCGGCCGTCCTCGACGTCGAGTGCACCCGGGGCGTGCACCGCTCCCGCTTCGTCACACGTCAGGATCGTGTCGGCCAGGTATCTGGTGCGCCCCACCGACCGGACGTTAGTTCGCATGGGTGGCCCTTCCGGTGCCAGCGGCGCTTCGGTAGCCTGCCCCATGGAGGAATCAACCACGATCCCCGATCCGGCGACCATCCGGCGAGCACCGAAGGTCGTCCTGCACGACCACCTCGACGGCGGCCTCCGTCCGGCCACCGTCATCGAGTTGGCCGACCTCCACGGCTACGACGGCCTTCCCTCCACCGATGTCGACGAGTTGGCTGCCTGGTTCGTGCGTGGTGCCGACAGGCGCGACCTCGGCCTCTACCTCGAGACCTTCGCCCACACGGTGGGCGTCATGCAGCAGGCCGATGCCTGCCACCGGGTCGCCGCCGAATGCGCCGCCGACCTTGCCGCCGACGGGGTCGTGTACGCCGAGGTCCGGTACGCCCCGTCGCTCCACACGCAGCAGGGCCTCACCCTCGACGAGGTCATCGAGTCCGTGCTGGCCGGATTCGCCGAGGGCTCTGCCGGCACGGGTCTCACGGTCGGCACCCTCCTTACGGCGATGCGCACCGACACCGACTCCCTGCAGATCGCCGAGGCGGCCGTGCGGTACCGGGACCGTGGCGTGGTCGGCTTCGACATCGCCGGACGCGAGGCCGGCTACCCGCCCACGTTGCATCTCGAGGCCTTCCAGTACCTCCAACGCGAGAACTTCCACTTCACGATCCACGCCGGCGAGGCCTTCGGCCCGGCCTCCATCTGGGAGGCGATCCAGTTCTGTGGCGCCGAGCGACTCGGACACGGCGTCCGCATCGTCGACGACATCACCACCGACGCCAACGGCTCCCACCGACTGGGACGCCTCGCCGCCTTCGTCCGCAACCGGCGTATCCCTCTCGAGCTCTGCCCCACCTCCAACGTGCACACCGGCGCCGCCGCCTCGATCGCCGAGCATCCGATCGGCACCCTGCGATCACTCGGATTCCGGGTCACCGTCAACACCGACAACCGCCTCATGAGCGGGGTGTCGATGAGTTCCGAGTTCGAGGCCCTCCGGGACGCGTTCGGGTGGGGGCTCGCCGACTTCCGCTGGCTCACCATCAACGGCATGAAGAGCGCCTTCGCCCCCTTCGACCAGCGCCTCGGCATCATCGAGGACGTCATCAAGCCCGGCTACGCCGAACTGGTGGAACTCGGCGGGTAGGCCCGGCCACCTGACGAGCGACCGCCGGCGCGTGCTAGGCACTCGCGATGCCCACCCTGTCCGAAGCCGACTCGCGCCGACTCGTCGAAGACGCCGGCGTGGCGGTGTCCCCGTGGACGACGGCCTCCGACGCCGGGTCGGCTGCCGAGGCCGCTGAGGCACTCGGGCTCCCTGTCGTTGTCAAGCTCTGTGGCGACGCCATCGCCCACAAGACCGAGCGCGGCCTCGTCCGACTGGGCCTCTCGTCGAGGGACGAGGCCGGTGCGGCCGCCGCCGACCTGCTGGCCGCCGCCCGACCCGAGGACGGAGAGGTCGGGTTGCTCGTCAGCACGATGGTGCACGGCAACCGGGAACTCATCGCCGGACTGGTCCGGGACGAGCAGTTCGGGCCCTGCGTCATGCTGGGACTCGGCGGCATCCTCGCCGAGGCTGTCGCCGACGTGGCCTTCCGGCTGGCGCCCCTCGAGCACGGTGACGCCCTCGACCTCATCGACGACCTCGGCGCACAATCCCTGCTCGGCGAGTTCCGCGGGGAACCGGCCGTGGACCGAGAGGCCCTCGCCGACACCCTGATGGCGCTCTCCCGGATCGCCGCTGACTCAGACATCAAGTCCGTCGACCTGAACCCGTTGATCGTCGTCGAGGGCCGACCGGTCGCCGTCGATGCGCTGGTCGAAACCGCCTGATGGCCCGCGACCTCACCCCCCTCTTCGAGCCCCGGGGAGTCGTCGTCACCGGCGTCTCGAGCCATCCGGGAAAGTTCGGCTTCGTGGCCCTCCACAACATCCTCTCGTGCGGCTTCTCCGGCCCGGTGTTCGCCGTGGGCCGCGAGGAGGGCGAGGTCCTCGGCCACCAGGTTCTCGCCTCCGTCGCCGACCTGCCCGACGGCGTGGCGGACCTGCTCGTGCTGTGCACCCCGGTCGGTGCCAATGAGGAGATCGTCCGGACCGCTGCAGCCCGCGGCGTCCGGGCCGTGTTCTGTGCCGCCGGCGGCTACTCCGAGGCCGGACCCGGGGGCGTCGAGGCCGAAGCCCGGCTCGTGGCCCTGGCCGAGGACCTGGGACTCGTCCTGGCGGGCCCCAACGGACAGGGGGTGGTCTCACCTCCGGTCGGCCTCTGCGCACAGATCGTCGCCCCCTATCCACCGAGGGGACGCATCGCCGTGGCCTCGCAGTCCGGCAACTTCGTCTCGGCCTTCCTCAACTACGCCGAGCAGACCGGCATCGGCATCAGCCGGGCCGTCTCCGCCGGCAACGCCGCCGCCACCAGCGTCGCCGACTACCTCGAGTGGTTCGCCGACGACCCCGAGACCGACGTCGCCCTCTGCTACCTGGAGGGCCTCCCCGACGGCCGGGCCTTCTACGAACGCGTCCGCCAGGTCACGTTGCGGATGCCGGTCGTGGTCGTCAAGGGCGGCACCACGGAAGGCGGACAGCGGGCGGCCGCATCCCACACCGGGTCGCTGGCCAGCGACGACCGGATCTTCGACGGCATGGCCCGACAGGCGGGGCTGGTCCGGGCTGCCACGATCGAATCCGCCTTCGAAGCGGCGGCGACCTTCGCCACCCAGCCCCTACCCGCCGGCGACCGGGTCGTGGTGCTGAGCACGGCCGGTGGTTGGGGTGTCGTGACCGCCGACGCCGTGACGGCCCACCCCAACCTGGCGCTGATACCGCTTCCCGACGACCTCCGGACTGCCATCGACGGAATGCTCCCGCCCCGGTGGAGTCGCAGCAACCCGGTCGACCTGGCCGGCGGCGAGACCCGCGACACGATTCCGGACCTGCTGGACCTCACCGCCGCCCACCCCGAGGTCGACGCGATCGTCCAACTGGGCCTCGGGATCCAGGGGAACACGGCTGCACTGACCCGGAGCGGGCCCTTCCACCCCGACCACGGCCTCGAGCGCATCGTCGACTTCCACGAGCGCCAGGAGCGGCGCTACGCCGAGGCCGCAGCAGCGGCCGCCGATGCGCATGGAAAGCCCGTGCTGGTGGCCTCTGAACTTGCCGTGGCGCGACCCGACAACCCGATGGTCGTCGCCGTCCGTGACTCGGGGAGGCTCTGCTACGCCTCGGCAGACCGGGCCGTCACCGCCCTCGGTCACCTGGTCCGCTACGCCGCCCGCCGTAGGGCCCGCACCTGATCCTCAGGCGCCGGTGGCCCGCAGCGCTGCCGCCAGGTTCCCCCGGCGGCCGACGACGACCTCGTCGAGTCCCAGGAATAGCGCCAGGCGGTCGAGTTCGACCCTCAGTTCGGCGGCAACACCCTCCTGGTCGACGCCTTCTTCGGCGAACACTCCTCGTGCCAGGAGTCGCCCGTCGGCACGGTCGGCCTTGACGTCGACCCGGCCGACCAGTGTGTCGCCGAGAAGGAACGGGAGCACGTAGTAGCCGTATTCGCGCTTCTCGGCGGGCACGTAGATCTCGATCCGGTACCGGAACCCGAACAGCCTCTCGGCCCTCGGACGGAACCAGACGACCGGGTCGAACGGCGACAGCAACGCCCGGGCGCCAACCTTGCGCGGCAGTACCACGTCCGGATGCCGGAAGGCCGGCTCACGCCATCCCTCGACGGACACCTCCTGCAGGCGACCGGCATCGACCAGTTCGGCGAGTCGGGGCCGGGCCTCGGTCGTTCGGAGGCGGAAGTAGTCGGCCAGGTCGGCGACCGTGCCGACCCCGTGTGATCGGGCTGCCCGTTCCAGGAGGCCACGCTGCGCCTCGTGTTCGCCCGGAGTCGGTCGGCGACGCACCTCCTCGGGGACCAGGTTCGCCAGGGGGTGGAACTCCTTTTCGAAGTTGCCCGTCCGCGTGATGCCCACCTCGCCGATCCGGAACAACCAGTCGAGCGCACGCCGACCGTCGGACCTGCCGCTCCACCAGGTTCCCTGACGGGGGCGAGGGTCGCTCAGTTCGCCGGCGAACAGGTGCCCGCTCCGAACCACCTCCTCCAGGACCTTCTCCACATACGTTGTCTGGGTGGTCGCCATGGCGTGGAGGCCGGGCCAGGTCTCCCCCTCGGCCGCCCGCTGCCTGGACCAGCGCAGCAGCGGCTCCATCGACACCGGGACGACCGAGGCCTCGTGCGACCACGCCTCGAACATCTCACCGGACCGCCACAGCCAGTCGTCCAGCGCCACCCGGTCGTACGGGCCGAGGCGGCTGTACACCGGCAGGAAGTGCGACCGGCACACGGCCTGCACCGAGTCGAGTTGCAGGATGCCCAGTCGGACGAGGGCGCGCCGGAAGTGCCGTACGTCTACGCGGCCCGTCGGAGCCGGATCGGCGAAGCCCTGCGCAGCCAGTGCCAGGCGGCGGGCGGCGGCGATCGACAGGTCGGACCTCGACATGAGACGAAGTGTGGCCCGCCACGTCACCCATCGTCGCCTCCGGCTGCGCTCGCAACACCGTCTACCCTGAGCGTCCCATGCTCGACCATGTGTTCACCGATGCCATCGGTGCCCTGCGCGAGGCCCTCGAGGCGGCGCGCCTCGAACGCTTGGCGTTCGAGGAGCGGTTCCAGGCCGACGTGATGCTCGGCGACCTGATCTGGGAGACCTCCTACGGCCTCCCGGGCGAGGGCGATCCGCCGCGGGTCCGCTGCGACCTCACCCTGGAGTGGCCCACCTGGTCGCAGACCGCCTATCGGCAGTGGACCCTCGACGGGGAGTCCGCTGAGCCGCCACAGATCACGATCGAGGTGGTGCTCCGCGTCCAGCGTCTGGCCGGCGAACCGGATCCGTCGGCCGTGATCGCCGTGCTGCCCGATCCCCCGTCCGTGGGCGACGTGGAGTTCGAGGCGACCGGCCCCACCGTCGAGACGATCTACGACCGCGGACTCGACGACCCCGACTGGGCGATCGAGTTTTCCTACGAGGGCATCTACGAACTCGATGACGAGGCCCTCGAGGACGGAGCCGTCCTCGACGACCACTTCGGTGCCCTCGGCGGTTGGGTCAGCGGGACGCTCGTCCGACTGGGCGACCTCACCCTGGATTTCCGGCCACCCGACCAGCAGCCGTCAACCTGAGCGGCCAACTCAGACGCCGCCGCCGACGCCGCCGCGGAACGGCCCCAGGTCTTCGAACTCGGGGTCCCGGTCCTCCGCCTTGGCGGTGAACGACTCGACCATGTCGGCCGGGTGGAACATGCCCGCCTGCCAGGTGGCGATGTGGTCGAGGGCGTCGGCGGTCGAGTGGTCGCGGGCGTAGCGCACCATCTCCTTGGTCCCCCAGATCGCCAGAGGCGACTTCGACGCGATCTCGGCGGCCACGGCCTGCACCCCGGCCAGGAGCGCCTCGTGGTCGGGGAACACCTCGTTGACGAGGCCCACCGCCTTCGCCTCGTCCGCCGGCATCCGGCGCCCGGTGTAGGCCAGTTCGCGGCAGACGCCCTCGGGAATCAGCTTGGGGAGCCGCTGCAGCGTGCCCACGTCGGCGGTCATGCCGATGTTGATCTCCTGGATGCAGAAGAAGGCGTTCTCGGTGGCGTAGCGCATGTCGCAGGCGGTGACCATGTCGACGGCGCCACCGATGCAGCCGCCCTGGATGGCGGCGAGGACCGGCATGCGGGCCTTCTCGAGGCAGTTGAAGGTCTCCTGGAGGTGGAGCACGTTGGAGCGCAGGTTGGCCCGGACCCGGCCGAGCTCAGCCGAGGGCCCGCCCCCACCTCCGGATGAGAAGACGGCGAGGTCCATGCCGGCACAGAAGTGGCGTCCGGTCGACGCCAGGACCATGGCCCGCGCGCTGCCTGTGGCATCGAGTTCGCGGACGAGCGTGGGCAGCTCGTCCCAGAAGGCGGGGATCATCGTGTTGAGTTCGTCGCCGCGGCACAGGGTCACCGTGGCGATGCCGCCTGCGAGGTCGATGTCGAAACACGAGTAGCCGTCGCTCATGGGCCGACGCTATCCCGCGGCCATCCAGAGGTCCGAGGCGGGCCGAGGCCGAGGACTCAGCCGAGGATCTGTTCTGCGATGGCCGCCAGGTCGGCCTCGGGGCGGGCGCCCAGGTGGCCGATGATCTCGGCGGCGGCGATGCTTCCGAGTCGGGCGGCGCTCTCGAGTGAGGCACCCCGGCTGAGGCCGGTGAGGACACCCGAGGCGTACAGGTCGCCGGCACCCGTGGTGTCGACCACCCCGTGGTCGAGCTCGTCGGCGACCACCCGGATCCGATCAGACCCCGAGACGACGAGCGAGCCCGCCTTGCCGAGGGTCACGAAGGCGACGTCGACGTCTCCGGCGACCGCATCGGCAGCGTGGGCGAGGTCGTCCACCTCGTACAGGGCGCGAAACTCGTCGGCGTTCCCGAAGGCCACGTCGACCCGATCGACGATCAGTTCCCGCCACTCGTCGCGGTGCCGGTTGACACAGAACGAGTCCGAGAGCGTCAGCGACACCGTCCGGCCCGCCCTGGCGGCCACGTCCATGGCGTGGCGAATCCCGGCCTTGGCGGGTTCCATGTCCCACAGGTAGCCCTCGCAGTAGAGGTGGGAGGCCGAGGCGACCAGCGCCTCGTCGATCTCGTCGGGGCTGAGGTGGGCGGAGACGCCGAGGTAGGTGTTCAGGGTCCGTTGGGCGTCGGGCGTGACCTGGATGAGGCAGCGGGCGGTCGGAAGCCCGTCGACCTTCCCGGGAACGTCGAAGCCGACCCCGGCCGCCCGGAGGTCGCTGCGGAAGGCTTCGCCCAGGTCGTCGGCGGCGACGAGTCCCAGGTACGCCGCAACTCCTCCGAAGCCGGCGACGCCGACCATCGTGTTCGCGGCCGAACCGCCCGATGCGGTGATACCCGAAGGCATGGCGACCTCGAGCTCGTTCGCCCGGTCGAGGTCGATCAGCGTCATCGAATTCTTCACCAGTTCGTGGTCGTCGATGAAGGCGTGGCCGACCTCGGCGATCACGTCGACGATGGCGTTCCCGACACCCACGACATCGATGCTCGGTCCAACCATGGAAAGCACTCCTCTGACGGTCCCTACTGGCCTGCGGCCGGACAGTCTGCCGCACGGGACCGGCCGATGACACACGTTCCGAACAGGCCCCAGACGCGCCGAGGCGCCGGCCCCGTTGGAACCGGCGCCTGGGCTATCGCCCGAGGACTGGTCAGGGGATCAGGTCAAGCAACCAGTCCTCTCGCGATGGCACCACTCAGCCGCTCGGTGGCGGTGAGTCCCTCGCGGCGCCGATCGCGGTCACGCCGTCGCCCCACGGCGATCGCCAGGGCGAAATCATCCTCGACGGGGAATTCCCCCTCGACGATGACGGGCAGGTGCGGCAGGGGCATGTCATGGCGACGCGCCTGGTGTCGTCCACCTCGCCGTTCGAACCTTCGGCCCGTGAACCCCATGGTCTCCCCTCTCCGACCGCCGGCGAACCGGCGGCCACTCGGGGGCCGCAGCGCCCCTGGAAATCCCGGGGGTCGAAACGGTCCCTACTCCGCCTCCGTATTCCACACGCTCCGCACCCGCACCGGGTTGCGGACGCGTGACGATCCACGCGCGGTTTGCCGAAGGAAGGGCCCGAAGCGCGCGCTCCCGTGTCGTCCCGTCACGATCCGCGCGATTCCGCGCCGGTAGCCTCCCGCTGCCATGGCGCGTCACCCCGTCTCTCCCGACCTCCTGCGATGAGCTCCCACCGGCTGCCGCGCCACGTCCTCCCCCGCCGCTACGACCTGAACCTGCGCCCCGAACTCTCGGGCCACGTCTTCAGCGGAACCGTCTCCATCGAGGTCGATGTCGTCGATCCGGTCGACGCCCTGGTCCTGAACGCCGCCGAACTGTCGATCCACTCCGCGACCTGGACGGATGCCGGAGGAACCGCCGGCTGCGTCGTGGACCTCGACGACGACCTCGAGCAGGTGCGGCTCACTCCACCGGGGCAGGTCGCTTCCGGCAGGGGGCGGCTGGACCTGGCCTTCACCGGTGTCCTCAACGACCGCCTCTGCGGCTTCTACCGCAGCACCCTCCTCGACCCCGACGGCACGACCCACGCCATTGCGACCACGCAGTTCCAGGCCACCGACGCCCGACGCTGCTTCCCGTGCTTCGACGAGCCCGACATGAAGGCCGTGTTCGGCGTGACGCTCGACGTCCCGGGTGGGCTCTTCGCCACGTCCAACGGCGCCGAGGCCTCGCGCACCCCGCTCGGCGACGGACACGACCGGATCCAGTTCGCTGACACCATTCCCCTGTCGACCTACCTGGTCGCCTTCGTCGTCGGGCCCCTGGCGGCCACCGATCCGGTCGACGTCGACGGGGTGCCGGTCCGCGTCGTCCACCCGCCGGGCAGGGCGCACCTCGCCGAGTTCGCCCTCGACGTCGCAGCGCATTCGCTGCGCTGGTTCGCCGACTGGTACGGCATCCCGGTGCCCGGCGGCAAGGTCGACCTCGTCGCCCTGCCCGACTTCGCATTCGGAGCCATGGAGAACCTCGGTTGCATCACCTTCCGCGAGGTGCTCCTGCTCGTCGATCCGGAGACCGCCACCCAGCGGGAACTCGAGAGCGTCGCCGCCGTGCTCAGCCACGAACTGGCCCACCTCTGGTTCGGCGACCTCGTCACCATGCGCTGGTGGAACGGCATCTGGCTCAACGAGGCGTTCGCTACGTTCATGGAGCTCAAGGCGGTCGAGGCCTACCGGCCCGACTGGGAGGTCTGGACCGGCTTCGGTGTCGCCCGGACCAGTGCCCTCGACGTCGACTCGCTGGCCAGCACCCGCCCGATCGAGTACCCGGTGGTGACCCCGGAGGACGCCGAGGGCATGTTCGACGTCCTCACCTACGAAAAGGGCGCTGCGGTCGTCCGGATGCTGGAGCAGTTCCTCGGCGAGGAGGTCTTCCGGGACGGCGTGCGCCGCTACCTCGCCGAGCACCTCCATGGGAACACCGACAACGAGGACCTCTGGGACTCGCTCGAGGCGGCCTCGGGACAGCCTGTACGCGACCTCATGCAGGCGTGGATCTTCCGGGGCGGCCACCCCCTGGTCGAGGCCACCACGGGCGACGACGGTTCAGTGCAGCTCGTGCAGTCGCCCTTCCGGTACGACGGGGAGGACGAAGGCGTCCGCTGGGCCGTGCCCGTCCGGCTCAGGACCGCCACCGGCGAGCACCGCCTGCTCCTCGACCCGTCCCGGGACGCCACCGTGGTCGAGGCGGTAGCCGACATCGCCGACCTCCACTCGCTCAACGTCGACGCCTCGGGCTTCTACCGCACGACCCTCCTCCCGTCCCCAGGGTCGCCGGCGACCGAGCGGGCCGCTGCAGTCGCCGACCACTGGGCGCAGGTGCTGGCCGGCCGGGTGGGGCACGGCTCGTTCCTCGAACTGGCCGGGTCGTTGGCCGACGACACCGACCTGGGGGTCTGGCAGGCGATCCTCGGTGGCCTCACGACCCTCGACGTCCTCGCTCCCGGCCGATTCGCCGGACGGGCTGCAGAGATCCTGGGTCCCCCCATCGAGCGACTGGGCTGGGAGGCCTCCCCGGCCGACGACGACCGCTCCCGACAACTCCGGGGCCTCGTCCTCGCCGCCGGCGGAACCGTGGCCGCCGTCGACCACGTCATCGCCGGGGCGCGAGCCCTCTGGGATGCCCCGATCGACGACCCCGCAGTGGCGACGGCGGTCGTGGTCGTCGTGTCCGCCCACGGCGACGCAGACGCCTACGCCGAGTGCCGCGAGCGGGCCCGGCGGGCCGAAACCGCCCAGGTCGAACAGCGGCACCTGCGTGCCCTTACCCGCTTCCCGGGATCCGACGAGGTGGCGACCCTGCTCGACGAGCTCCTGGACGGCGGCATCCGCAACCAGGACGCCCCCTACCTCCTACGCGACGCCCTTGCCCATCAGTGGCACCGCGGGTTCGTCTGGCAGGCGGTCACCGACCGCTGGGACGAGGTGACCTCACGGTTCCCGTCCAACAGCATCGCCCGCATGCTCGAAGGCGTCCGATCGCTGGTTGATGCGGACACCGATCCCGACGTCGAGGCGTTCCTCCAGGCGCACCCGGTTCCCCAGGGAAGCCTCCAGGTCGCCCAGCACCTCGAGCGCCGACGCGTCAACCAGCGCCTGGCCGAACGTCTGGCAACTTCCTGACGGGCGCCTCAGCCCCTGGGTACCAGTTCGAGTCGGAACGCGGCATCGGTGCCCGACAGGGTGGCCACGAACCGGTGGGCCCGTGATGCAGGGTCGATCACGATGCAGGTGAACTGCTGGCCGGAACGGGCCACGCGCACGGGCGGATCACACGACACCTCGTCGACGTCGCCCAGTTCCGTGACCAGGCGCTCCTCGACCTCGGCTGCCACGTCCACGGCGCGCACCAGGGTCACTCCGGCGGAGACCACCATCCGGTCGAGGCGATCCGGACGGGTCACCTTCACCGGGACGTCGACGCCGGCGATGATCGCCGTGCACGACACGGGACCGAGCCCGTCGAGTGTGATCTCCGGACAGGCGACGACCGTGACCACCTCGGGGTGGTCGGGCACGAGGCCGGCGGGAATCGCACGCTCCAGGGTCTCGACGTCGACTGTCGCGGGTCGATCGTGTGCGCCACAGCCCGAGACGACGAGGACCAGGGCGAGCACCGCCAGTCGGACCGTCAACCCCACTCGGCGGCCACCTCCAGCGCCTCGTCCCAGGCGGTGCCCTGCTCGAGCAGTGCCCTGCCCTGCATCACCTGACGTGGCCGGTTCATGCCGAGCACCGCCGTGAGACGACCCTGCCGGCCGTAGAAGGCGGCGAACCGGTGCTCGTCGGTCGAGCCGTCGACCACCCGTACCTCGTCGTCGGGGTGGGGCCGCCCCGCCAACTGGATCTTGCGGTCGTACTGGTCGCTCCAGAACCATGACACCGGCGCGAACGCCTCGGACTCCTCATCGGTGGTCAGCAGCCGCCGGGCGGCATGGCGGCCCTGCTCGACCGCATTGTCCCAGTGTTCCACCCTCGCCGACTCCCCGGTGCGCGGGTTGGTCCAGCGGGCAACGTCGCCGGCGGCCACCACGTTCGGAGCAGCCAGGCAGGTGGGATCGCAGACCACGCCGTCCTCGAGCGTCAGGCCGGAGCCCTCGAGCCAGTCGGTGTTGGGCACCACGCCGATTCCGACGACCACCAGGTCGGCATGGATGGTCGATCCGTCGGCTAGTCCGACGGTCATGGCGCCGGGCCCGCCCCCGACGGACGACACGCCGACCCCGCAGCGAAGGTCGACGCCTTTGGCGGCGTGCACGTCGGCGACCACGGCCCCCATCTCCCGGCCCAGCACGCGGTCGAACGGCGCCGGCATGGCCTCGACGAGGGTCACGGAGGCGCCCCGTCCGACCGCCACCGACGCCACCTCGGCGCCGATGAACCCGGCACCGATGACGACCATCCGGTTCGCACCGGCGTCGAGCGCTGCCCGGATGGCGAGGCAGTCGTCGAGCGTCCGCAACGTGTGGACGCCTTCGAGGCCCTCGGTGCCCGGCAGGGTCCGGCACCGCGCCCCGGTGGCGATCAGGAGGCCGTCGAAGGGCTCGGGAACCCCGTCGACTTCGAGTTCCCGGGCGGCGACGTCGACGCCGGTGGCGCTCACGCCGAGTCGTAGGTCGAGCCCGAGCGGCTCGAGTTTGTCGGCCGGGGTCAGGACCGCCCGCTCGGGTTCCCAGTCGCCGGCTAGGACCTGCTTGGAGAGGGGCGGCCGGTCGTAGGGCTGGTGCAGTTCGTCGCCGATGAGGCTGATGCGACCTGCGAAGCCGTCACGGCGGAGGGCCTCGGCGGACCGGAGGCCGGCCAGCGAGGCGCCGACGATGGTGATGGAGTCCCGCACGGCTGCCCCGGATCCGTCGGTCGGTGCCGGGGCGTGGTCCGTTCAGTCCTCGATCGAGATCGCCTGCTTCGGACAACGCTGGACGGCTTCCTCCATCGCTTCGCGGCGGTCCTCGTCGGGCGCCTCGTTCAGGACGTAGAGGAAGTCGTCGTCACGCACCTCGAACACGTCAGGGGCGATCGCCATGCAGATGGCGTTGCTCTCGCAGAGGTCATAGTCGACGGCGATGCGCATCGGTCTCTCCAGCAGGATCGTGGGCAGGTGGTCGGATCGTATTCGGTCGGGGCGGCCGCTGCGATCTCAGGGCTTCTCGGCGCCGACCACCCACATGGCGAAGTACTGGGCGCCGCCGCCGTATGCGTGGCCGAAGGCCCGCCGGGCACCGTCCACCTGGTGGTCGCCGGCCATTCCCCGGACCTGGAGCGCCGCCTCGGCGAAGCGGATCATGCCCGAGGCACCGATCGGGTTGGACGACAGAACACCGCCGGAGCAGTTGACGGGAAGGTCGCCGCCGTCGAGGTGCGTGGCCCCCTCCTCCACCATGCGCCACCCGGCGTCACGCTCGGCGAACCCGATGCTCTCAAGCCACATCGGCTCGTACCAGGAGAACGGCACGTACATCTCCACGACGTCGATCTCGGCCCGGGGATCGGAGATTCCCGCCTGGCGGAACACGTCGGCCGCACAGTCCCTGCTGGCCTGCGGATTGACCTCGTCGCGCCCCGGGAAGTTGTTGGCCTCGGACCGCATCGCCGTTCCGTGCACCCAGGCCACCGGCCCCGTCGCAGCGTCGCCGGAGGCCTCGTCGCCGAGCACCATGGCGCAGGCGCCGTCCGACGAGGGGCAGGTCTCCGAGTAGCGGATCGGGTCCCACAGCATGGGTGCCTCGACGACCTGGTCGAAGGTGAGGTCGTGCTGGTGGAGGTGGGCGTAGGGGTTGCGGAGAGCGTGCTGCCGGTCTTTGAAGGCGACCATGCAGCCGATCAGGTCAGGGGCGCCGGACCGTGCCATGTACTGGCGGATGATCGGCGAGAAGTAGCCGCCGGCGCCGGCATTGATCGACACCGAGAAGGGCTGCGGCAGTGAAAGGGCCCACGTGGCGTTGGACTCCGACTGCTTCTCGAAGCCGAGGGTCAGCACCCGGCGGTGGATGCCGCCCTGGATGAGGGAGGTGGCGACCAGCGCGGTCGATCCACCCACCGAGCCGGCGGTGTGGACCCGGAGGATGGGCTTGCCCACGCACCCCAGCGCATCGGCGAGGTACAGCTCGGGCATCATCACGCCCTCGAAGAAGTCGGGGGCCTTGCCGATGACGACGGCGTCGATGTCCGCCCACTCCATTCCGGCGTCGGCGAGGGCCCGCAGGGCCGCCTCCCGGACCAGTCCGGCCATGGACACGTCGCCACGCGTCGACTGGTACTTCGTCTGTCCGACGCCGAGGACGGCGGTGCGCTGCTTTGCCACCGTCACTCCCCAGCCATCACGCAGACGAGGTTCTGCTGGAGGCACGGCCCGGAGGTGGCGTGCGCCAACGCCCGATCGGCCCTGCCGTTGATGATGCGGTCGGCCGCCTCGGCGATGCGGACGAGGCCGGCCGCCATCATCGTGTTCGCGGCCAGCGCACCACCGGACGGGTTCACTTCGGTCGACCCGCCCAAGCCGAACTCGCGGACGAGGATCGCCTCCTGGCTGGTCGTCGGGCTGTGGAGTTCCGCCAGGTCGAGGGAGTCGATCGTCAGGCCGGCCGCGGCAACCGCCAACGATGTGGCGAGTTCCGCCGACGGTGCCCGGGTGAGGTTGCGCGTGCCGAGCGCGTGGGCGTCGATGCGGTGGTCGATGCCCCGGATCCAGGCCGGCCGGCCGCAGAGTTCGCGGGCTCGGTCACCGGCTGCCAGGACGACGGCACACCCGCCGTCGGACTCGGCGGCGAGGTCGCTCGGCCGGAGCGGGTCGGCGACCGGCGCCTCTGCCATCACGTCGGCGACGGTCACCTCCGAAGAGGAGCGGACGGCGTTCGGGTTGCCCACGGCGTTGCGTTGGCTGCGCACGGCGATCTCGGCGAGTTCCTCGGCGCCGACGAGTCCGGACTCGAGCAGCAGGCGGGCCTGGAGGGCGGCGACGGCATCGGCGGGCGGCCACAGGGGTGCCAGGAAGTAGGGATCGAGTTGGAGTGCCAGAACGTCTCGCAACGATCCCGGCGACGACTTGCCGTAGGAGAAGACGAGCGCCGTGTCGACCTCGCCGATCTGGAGCTTCACCCAGGCCTCGTAGAGGGCGAAGGCGCCGTCCATCTCGACGTGGCTCTCGCAGATCGGCGGGAAGGCACCGACCGCATCGAGGGTCTGCACGAACGAGAACGCCTGCCCGGCGAGGAAGTCGCTGCTGCCCGAGCAGGTGAAGCCGATGTCGGCCTGTGTGATTCCGACGGCATCGCGGGCCGCATTGATCAGCGGGACCATCAGCTGGACCTCGGTGGTGTCGGTCAGGGCCGGCACCTGGTGGAGCGCCGTGGCGACGACCGCCACCTCACGCATCGGATTCTCCTGCGTCGGCGCCCGGCTGCGAGGCGTGGAAGGACCGGTTGCCTGCGCCCTCCAAGGGCACGTCGGGCTCGCCGGTGGGCTCCCAGTGGCGGATGTTCTCGGCGGTGGTCCCCAGTTCGTCGTCCGGCCTCCAGACGGCACGGACCCGCATCCCGATTCGGACCTCGTCGCTCGGACAGCCGCGGACCAGCCCGAGGAATCCGACGGCCGCTCCGTCGAGGTGGATCCATGCACTCACGTACGGAACCTCGAGGCCCTTGCGGCCCGGGATCGGCAGGTGCGTCACGCAGAAGTTGCCCACGTGTCCGGTGTCGGGCAGGTCGACCTCCTCGGAGATCGCCACCCCGTGTCGCGGGTCGACCCCACGGGGCGGGATGAACACGGCGCCGTCGACCGGCGATCGGTGGCCGATGATCCGCTTCTCGGCGTAGGCACGGAGGTACGACTCGGCGGAGGCGCTGGGCCGGTAGTCGTACTCGAGCCGGATCGGGGTCCGCACCGACTGCACCGGCTCGACGCCGTTGAGTGACTCGGGCAACCGGACCTCGCTGTCGGAGTCCCCGCTCATCCGTTCTCCTCCGGGGCGAAGCCGGCCAGGTCGGCGATGTGGCCCTCGCGCTCCTGGCGCCAGACGGCCGACACCCGCATGCCGGTTGCCAGTTCGCTCGGCGAGCCGACGAGCACCGCATGAAGCATCGGCGTGTCGGCCCCGTCGAGCAGGATCAGGGCGAGGCCGTGCGGCGCGTCCCACGGTGACTGCGGGCGTGGCGGGTCGACCCAGGTCCAGGAGACGACCTCGCCGGCCGGGCCGACCTCGACGACCTCGGTCAGGGGTTCACTGGTGACCGGGTCGTATTCGGCCGGCGGAACCATGACGGTGCCGTCGGGGCGCCGGATTCCGGTGAGGATCCCCTCGCGGAGGCCCGTCAGGAAGGCGCCCACCACCGGACCGGTGGTCCGGGTGAACGGATATTCGAGGACCAGGTCGGCGCGCAGCGGTGCCTCGCCCATGGCCCGGTGTCCCGGTCCGATCCCCTGCCGGATCAGAAGTCGATGACCTGGCGGATGACGTCGGCGTCGCCCAGTGACCCCATGGCGTCGTTGACCTCGTCCAGGCGGATCCGACGGGAGATCATGCCGTCGAGGTCGAGGCGACCGGCCTTGTAGAGCCGGAGGAAGCGGTTGAAGTCGGTGCGCACGTCGGCGCCCCCGTACATGGAGCCGACGAGCGTCTTCTCGGAGAAGAACATCTCGAAGGCGCTCAACTCGAAGGTCTCCTCGGCCCGCCCGACGCCGACGATGCAGCAGGTGCCGCCCCGACGGGTGAGGTCGAAGGCCTGGCGCATGGTGGTCGGCATGCCGATGCACTCGAGCGTGTAGTCGAAGCCCTCGCCGCCGGTCACCTCGGCCATGACTGCCGGCACGTCTTCGGGAACCGCCCCGTGGGTGGCACCGAAGGCCTTCGCACGTTCGAGCTTGCCTTCGTGGAGGTCGATGGCGACGATCTCGGCGGCTCCTGCGATCCGGGCGCCCTGGATGGCCGCCACGCCAACGCCGCCTGCGCCGATGATGCATACCGACGAGCCGGGGCTGACCTTGGCGGTGTTCATCGCCGCCCCGACGCCTGTGGTGACGCCGCACCCGATGAGCGCCGCAACGTCGAGCGGGACGTCCTGGTCGATCTTGATGGCTGCGAAGCCCGGCACGATTGTCTCCTCGGCGAAGGTGCCGCAGCCGCTCATGGAACCCACGACGGTGTCGCCCCGCCGGAACTGCTGGGAGGTGGCCATCGCGATCATGCCGGTCATGCAGAGGTTGGGCTGGTTGCGACCGGTGCAGAACGGACAGGTGCCGCAGGGCGGCGAGAAGGCGATGATCACATGGTCGCCGGGAGCCACGTGCGTGACGCCGTCGCCCACGTCGGTGACCACTCCGGCACCCTCGTGGCCCAGCACGCATGGCACCTGCTGGGGAATCGTTCCGTTCATGACGGACAGGTCCGAATGGCAGACGCCGCTGTGGGCGACCTTGATCTGCACCTCACCGGGTGCAAGGTCGCGCAGGGTGACGTCGTCGTGGATCACCAATTGGTCAGAAGGCATGTTTTCGAGGATCGCGGCGAGCATGGGGTTCTCCTGGTCGTTCCGGCCGGTCGGGAAACGGTAGCGGACCCATTCGTGCGACGAAAATGCGGAGGACGACGAGTACCGTCGACTCTGTGGAGTTCAAGGCCATCCGTCGAGGCCTCCGGCCATCGGCCGTACTCGTGTTCCTCGTCGTCGGGGCGTCCTGCGGGTCCTCGGGGCAGGTGGCGCCGGCCACGACCACCACCGCACCTCCACCCACGACGACCACCACGACCACCACCCCCCCCCCACCC
>ERZ651768.149-NODE-149-length-48987-cov-4.049131_pt1 | contig 48987 bp, 45 predicted proteins | sample MGYA00514754_ERZ651768 | MGnify/ENA metagenome assembly ERZ651768
TTAATTCCCCTGTGAGCATTTCTCCCGCCCTTCCTCTTACTGGAATGTTTCTTCTTTGGCAGTGGTGGCATATCTTGGGCCTCTTTCCTTATGGTTTCTCAGTTTTTAACAGGTCTAGAAACGGTCCCCATCTGAGGTCCCTTTCACCCGTCGTACATAAACAGTTTTTTTTATTCAGGTCCGTTCCGCAATATGAGCAAATTCCTCTGCAGTTGCTCTCACACCTTGGAGCCAGAGGCATAGCAAGTTCACAATGCTCTCTGATCGCATACGTTAAATCAATCAGATTGTCAGAATCAAACCGAAAAGCCTTTTCATAGTCTCCTAATTCAATAATAGCTCCCGAAACTAGATCTCTATAAGGAAGATATTCTTCCTCGATTCTAATCTCCAACTTTTGTCGAAATAGCCTTAGACAGCTTCCACATTGAAGGGGGGTACAAGTTTGCAATTTTCCACTAGCCCATATCCCAGAGTCCGTCCTGATTAGAAGGACTGTACCCTTCACGCTACAGCTATCACCACACCACGATACATCGAACGTCCCGTCAACAATCTCCAATTGCTTATTCCCGCTCGAACTTTTGAGAAGGCCTGCCACATTAAATAACATTCCTTACCTCAATGTCACCCTAAGCAAAGATTTTACAAACGATGATTATACTTTCGGCTGCATTATCGGGTCAATAAAGAACAAACCTTTATATACAACATTATTTCTGCAATAACTTGCACTTACCTTTTGTCGAGCTTTCTAGCTTGATTATCCGACGTAAATCGGTTTAATAAATCTAGTACCCCAGTCTCTTATCGCAGGCATACAAAAAAGGCTTATTGGAAAGATACCTGCGAAGATTCTCTTTGAATATGTCTCTCCTTCCATCCCACATTTCACTTGTCAACGCCGACACATGAGGGGACAAAATAATATTTGGGTGATCCCACAGGGGGCTATCTTGGGGAAGGGGTTCTACTTCCGTCACATCTAGACCCGCGCCAGCTATATTACCGTTCTCAATGCCTTCTATTAGCGCTCTCTCATCTACTATCCCACCTCTTGAAAGGACAATAATTCTAGAACCAAGTTTTAGCTTCGATATCCTCGAGTGATCAAGTAGATGGTGCGTATCAGATGTATAGGGAACAGCGACAACAAACCAATCAGATATTGACAGTAACTCATCCAATCTATCAGTATCCCAAACCTCAAAAATACCTTCCGGAGAAAGTGTTACATCTCTATCTACGCCGTAAACGCGAATCCCAAAAGCAGCGGCTCGCCGCCCCATTGCAGACCCTATTCCTCCAACCCCCAGTATCCCCATTGTTGTCTCAGCCAAAGAAATCATTTGCTGGTCGTAAGCGGGCAGGTTCCAGATTTTCTCCTTTTGGTCATCCCACAGCTGCCTTAACCTGTGGGCAAAAGTCAAGATCATAGCCATTCCATGATCGGCCATTGGGCTTGTATGAGGACCACGAGCATTGGTAACAACGACATCACTGTCAATTACTTCAGGTATCTCCATAATTTTGTCAATTCCTGTACCCGGGCAGTGAAGCCATCGAATTTTATCGGCTGCCAAGAATACCTCTCTGGATGGAATACCCATAAACACATCGCATTCGGAAACTTCATTAAGACGTCTTTCGGGCTCCTTTTCAAACGTGAACTCAATATCCGGAAATTCATCAATCAGTTCTGTCCTAAATTTTTCAGTTATCAGGCTAGTGATCATTATCTTCATGTGATGCTCCCGTTATATCTGCCTCTTTGCTTTAATAGAATTGGACATTAAGGCGGATTCTAATCATGGTTTGGATTAGTCGCAAACAATCTTGAGATGTACAGATTGCCACAGGATGAATACTGCATTACATTTCTTTTCTACCCAAATCCGATAGTGCTCTGCTATATAGGGGACTTTAGGGTCCCAGGAAACGGAGAGAAAATGCCCGAAGAAAAAGAATTCGATGTTGTCGTCATTGGGGCTGGAAACGCAGCTCTCAACGCTGCGCTTGCAGCCTCTGAACAGGGGGGTAAAGTTGTAGTGCTTGAAAAAGCACCGCAGCATCTTCGCGGGGGAAACTCATACTTTACAGGAGGATTATTCCGGTTTGCCTATAAAGGGATCGACGATATCCTGCTACTTCTCCCCGACATCGGGGACGAAGAGCGTCTTAATGTAGATGTTGGCTCATACACCAGCTCTGAATTTTACGAAGATGTCATGAGAGTCTCAGAGGGATTATCTAACCCGGACTTACTTCAGACTCTCGTATCGGAGTCATACCCGACTATGTTATGGATGCGTAAACAGGGCGTACCGTGGATTTTAGCTTATGGTAGACAGGCGTTTGAACATGATGGCAAGTTGCGCTTTTGGGGTGGTCTCATAGTTGAGTCCGTAGGTGGAGGGAAAGGTCTTTCAGACAGGTTGTTTCAATTGTGTGAGAATTCGGGAGTAGAGATCCGTTATCAAACAGCAGCAACCTCTCTCAAGACTGACCGCTCGGGCAGAGTGGCCTCGGTTACGGTCAAAGGACCCGATGGATACGAAACAATTCAATGTGGCGCTGCAGTTCTCGCATGCGGGGGATTTGAGGCAAACGCAGAAATGCGTACGAGGTATTTAGGTCCAGGATGGGAATTAGCAAAAGTGCGCGGAACGCAATACAACACTGGAGAAGGGATCCAGATGGCACTGGACATTGGAGCTCAATCATATGGACATTGGAGTGGCTGCCACGCTGTTGCATGGGATCTTAATGCTCCAGCCTACGGGGACAGAAATATTGCGGACCTCTTTCAAAAACACTCTTATCCATTCGGCTTGATTGTTAACGTTGTAGGCGAACGTTTCGTGGATGAAGGAGCAGACTTCAGGAACTATACCTATGCAAAATATGGAAGGGAAATACTGAAACAACCGCAAAGGGCAGCCTTTCAACTTTTTGACCAAAAAACGAAACACCTTCTTAGAGACGAATATTTTATTCAGCAAGTGACAACAGTTGAAGCAGATACTATTGGAGAACTCGCAAGGGGTCTCGATATTGACGAAGACGGGCTGATCGATACCGTTGCTAGGTACAATTTAGCGGTGCAAGAGGGTGAATTTAATCCGACATCATTAGACGGAAAACATACGGACGGAATTAGTCCGCCCAAATCTAACTGGGCCCAGAAGCTCGACGAGCCCCCATACCTAGGATTCGCCGTAACTTGCGGCATAACCTTCACTTTTGGTGGCCTCAAAATCGATTCGGAATGCCAGGTGCATGATACATCCAACCTTCCTATTCCTGGTCTTTACGCAGCTGGTGAGTTAACGGGTGGCCTCTTCTACAATAATTATCCTGGAGGGTCTGGATTGATGGCAGGTGCAGTGTTTGGGAAAATAGCGGGTGCAAGCGCTGCATCAGACGCTAAGTCTCTCACATAATTCATACCTAAACGCAGTGTAATTATTTGATCAAGATAAGCTATAAGAATCTAGTTCCCTTGACCACCACCTTAACGAACAATAAAGTATGGCAAACTTGTTAACCAGCATTGGACATAAGTGAAAATGGATAACAGGTTATATAAACAGTAACCTGATAAGCAAAACTTTGAGGAGATAGCAATGAATGGCGATGAATTAATGGCAAGCCTTCTGAAGAAGGAAGGCGTTGAATGGATATCATGCTTTCCTGCCCAGACGCTAATAAACGCCTGCTCTAAGGAAGGGATCAGGCCTGTAATGTGTCGCCAAGAAAGGGCCGGCGTTAACATGGCTGACTCCTACAGCCGCATCCATAACGGAAACAAGATAGGGGTATTCACTATGCAGCATGGGCCTGGCGCTGAGAATGCTTTCGGAGGTGTAGCGCAAGCCTTCGCTGACAACGTACCAATCCTACTCATACCAGGAGGGTCCACTAAAAGACGTGTCGATGTCCATCCTGGATTCGACGCTGTGCCCAATTACAAGCACATAACCAAATGGGCCGGCAGAATCAACACTATAGAAAGAATCCCGGAGATGGTTAGCAGGGCATTTACCCATCTACGACATGGAAGACCAGGACCGGTATTACTTGAGCTACCTGGCGATGTTGGAAGTGCGGAAGTACCAGGAGATATAGAGAATTACGAACCGGTAAAGACTTACAAATCTTTTGCCGCATCTGAGGATGTAAGAGACATCATCACAGCACTACTCAAAGCAAAGAAGCCCGTCATCGTCGCCGGGCAGGGAACCCTGTACGCAGAAGCATGGGACGAACTCATCGAGTTCGCTGAGCTCGTCAACATACCGGTCATGACAAGCCTGGCGGGAAAAAGTGCGTTTCCAGAAGACCACCACCTTGCTCTGGGAACTGGAGGTAACACGGGGACTTTGATGGTAGACAGATTCCTCCAAACCACGGATTTTATACTTGGCATCGGTACAAGCTTTGCCATCTCAAATTTCACCGCCCCCATGCCTCCCGGAGTCATTAAAGCGCAAGTCACAAACGTGCCTGAAGATTTAAACCGGGACAATAGGGTGCAATACGGTGCAATCGGAGACGCAAGACTAGTACTGCAACAGTTGTTAGAAGAATCCAAATCTCAACTAGGGGAGCACGGACGCGGAGACGTTCACGGGGTACGAGACGAAATTGCAGAGATTAAGAAAGAGTTTATGGAGGAGTGGGGTCCCCGCTTGAACTCCAACGAAATTCCGATGAGCCCTTATCGGATATTTAAAGAGATGATGAATGCCGTTGATCCACGAGACTGCATAGTAACTCATGACTCCGGATACCCAAGAAACCAGATAGTGCCTTTCTGGCCAGCCCTCAAACCTAGGTCTTACATAGGATGGGGCAAGTCCACGCAGCTAGGCTACGGGCTCGGATTAGCACTGGGTGCAAAAATAGCTGCCCCAGAAAAAATAGTTATAAATGTTATGGGAGATGCAGCCTTTGGTATGGCGGGAATGGATATAGAAACCGCTTCACGGTCAGAGTTAGGAACAATCACCGTTGTATTGAACAATGGTGTTATGACCCACTACTATGACCATTTCCCACACGCCACCGAACATTGGAAGAGTAACGAATTAGGCGGGAACTATGCAGACACGGCTAAAAGCCTCGGTGCTTATGGAGAAAGAGTCACCAGCCCCAATGAAATCGGTTCAGCGATGGCAAGGGCCGTGGAAGCCACCAAGAACGGCCAACCGGCCCTTCTCGAAATGATTAGCAAGGAAGAAGAAATTATCTCCACATACGGCAGATAGCCCTCGTAACCAATCAAAGGATCTAGGAGCGGTTCTGGCAGTTATCCTACCGTCAGGACCGCTTTGTAAACAGTATTAAATCCGACGGGACGTAATTTCATTTTATGTTGCTTAAGGCCGGCGATGCCCAGATCACCAGCATCGTTTACCAAATCGTACGATCTCATCTCTCCGCAGACTCTCCATCTCAAATATTCTGAGAGTCCAATTATTCTAGGATCTGATTTAGCGATGAAAAAGCACGCCGTCGTCATGTTGATTGGCCCAGCCATCGCGAATGCTTTCAAGTTGCCTTCTATTTCGATATTCCATACAGATAAGTCCTTCTGAGAAAACTGATGGAATGTTTCCAGAGCTGACCGAGTATAGCCCCAATCTAAAAGAAACCCGTTTTTCCGTCCTTGTAATTTTCGCCACTCCCTCATTAATGTGTGGGCTGATCCTACATCTTCTGAGGTCATCTCCTTGAACACAGGATTGAGTCTCTGAACCCTATGAACTCTCTTTCGGAAATCTCTGAATTTTTGCCCCCTCATATTCCAGTTCAAAGAAGGGTCATACAAATACTCAGAATCCTTTATTTGGAACTCAATAGAATTGCCAAACTTCTCAGAAAGCAAATTTTTGTCTTCGTCATCTACCCACAGAATTCTCAACTGACTCTGGTTCCGACATCGAGACAGGTATAGAACAAATTCACCTAACCATTCAAAGGCACAATCACTTAATGGTAAGGGCGGTATGATTAAATCAATCCGATCCTCACCTCCCTTGCTGATGTATTGGATGATTACAGAAAAGCCGTTTGTTTCTAGTGCGTATACCGGTCTCGCGGGCGGGAGACTGTAGGTACATAGAAAAGGCGGAAAATAGACCCAGGAGCTCTTATTTGATGCTGAGAAGACCTCGCGCAAAAAGCCTGTATCTCCTGGTTCAATTAAGCTTGCACCGTCAAGCAACTCAGTCAGTTCCCTTTTTTTGCGACGCCGTATAAATGAATTCCATTTCTGAGGGCGCCGCCGATTTAGAAGTATCTGTTGTGGAGCATCGGATCATGTTACTAGCTCCAGCGTGGATCTGATTTCCAACATATCGATTAAATGCAGGAATAACCTCCTGCACGGCCAGACCATTGTCGGAAATGACTTTATACGCTTCGATCGTTTCGTTGGGGGACTTTGAACCGAAAGACAAGAAAACTGGCCTTCCGGCAATAGAACGAAGTGCCTGCACTCCACAAGAAGCAAATAACCTAAGCCCATTGATTGTATAAGGGGGATCTGTGAAGAAAACGTCATAACGACCTACCAGGTTCCTCGGCAAGCCTTGACGGAGATCACACTCTATTGTGTTTATCTCCACTCCAATACTACGAGCCGCCGTCGCAATAAATCCGAGTATTCTAGCGTCCACATCAACGACAGTGATAGTGCCTATATTTAGATCATATTCAGAGGAAAGCAGGCAAACGGCCAGGGAAGTCAGATCATCATCACCCATAAATATGAGATCTCTTCCATCCAAAGCATCATGCTCATAGAGATAGGCAGACCTCAGTGCAGAAGTTTCAGAATCAACGTGTGACTGGTCTAAAGTAAAGTCAGGGGCAGGCCTTAGCTCCTGAATTGACCTGAATTGCTTAGCCACAGGTCCCAGCCATTCTGGAACAGAATACTCAAGTTTCAGCTCAGGTAGTTTACTAGAATATATACCTATTGCTTGCAATAGCATCTTCCCTTTTTGGGTAAGGATTATGCCTGATTTGCGAGAACAAATATTTCGTTTTTCTAGCTCCCTACGTATTGCAGCTACCACTGGTACAGGAATCGTTACTGCTCTGGATAGGTCATGAAGTGGAACCGGTTCGAACCGGCAAACAAACCTCAGAATCTTCCTAATTCCTTCGGTGCCTTCTTCCAAACCCACAGCGCCAGATACATCTTCTAGAACTTGTTTTGCGGTTTTTTCGTCCATATGTATCAGAGTGGTCCAACTCGTCCAGGACCTGACAACAATTCTCTCACCCCGTCCGCAAACTTCAGCTCTGAGTCATCTTCCGGTTCATATCCAAGCGCCTCTCTGGCGCTTGCTAGGGACCAGAATGCCCGAGTATTGTCACTTATGCCATACACTACTTGCCATGGAATTCCGTATTCATTTTCAATATCGTGAGCCTCCATTCCTTTCTGAAAAAGCTGTGTGATGTCCCTTCGACTTATATAAGCCCCTAGATCCCTTTTAAACGCTGCCGGCTGGCCCTTGTATTCATTTGTCTCTAGTTCTCTGGGAGCTCCAATCCTTATCATGACTACTCCCATCTTCCTACTCGTATTTAGGTTACCTTGAAGCAAGTTGCCTGTTGCGGCACTCCCTGCTGCTCCATCCCCACCTTTACCCATTCCCCCACTAGCAAAAATGAATCCTAAGTGTTCGTAGGTTGCTTTGGCCCATCCGTAAAAATTGTCAGATAAAGGTAAATCGTATGGCTCCACCAAATCAATCTGTCTCTTGTGAATCAACGCATGCTCGTACCAATCCGCGGCATGATTGGAACTAGCCATAACGACGCGAGAAACACCGGCCTCATACGAGGCCCTCAAAACGTTGTAGGCCATCTCGACATTTTGTTTTTCGTCTTGGAATTGATCTAGCGGATCACCGGTTCTTCTCTTATAGGCAAGGTGTACCACAGCGTCAATCCCAACAAATAAGTGCGAGTATTTGGATCTGTCTGGATCGATAAGGTCAACAATATGCACTCCTTGAACTGATTCCCCTCGCCGATTCTCTTTTCTTGTGTCCACTAAGACAGTTTCATATCTATCCCGAAAGGTGGGAAGCATCTGATCCGCTACATAGCCTGTTGCTCCGCTTATAAGTATCCTACGTATTTCGTTATCCATTCTCTTCTCCTGAGAGAATTGCTAGCAAAACATAACCAAGTCTAAACGACCAAGCTACATCCAGTGCATCAATTCTTTTCTCGAATTGTAATCTTTAAAATGCCCAGTGTTATACTCGCCGAAAATTTACTCAACAGCAACAAAGGAGCCAGGCAAAATGAGAGTAATCGAAGCGATCGCTGAGATTCTCAAGAAAGAAGGTGTGAAATACCTCAGCTGTTTTCCAACCACTCCAGTAATAGAAGCTGCGGCTGAAGCCGGAATCCAACCAATAATTTGCAGACAAGAAAGAGTCGGTGTCGGAATCGCTGACGGTTATTCTAGAATCAACAGAGGGTCTCCCCCAGGGGTATTTGCTATGCAATATGGCCCTGGAGCTGAAAACGCTTACCCCGGAGTCGCAACTGCCTATTCGGACGGCGTTCCAATGCTTCTCTTACCTTTAGGGCATGTTAGGAGCAGAGATCGTGTATTTCCTCACTTCAGCTCTGTGGAAAGCTTCAGTTCCATCACAAAATATGTAGAACAAATAAACGAGGCCGACACCGCTGTAGAAACGATGCGAAGAGCGTTTCACAGGTTGAAAAATGGACGTCCAGGCCCCGTCATGGTGGAAATTCCAGCTGATTTGGCTCAAGAAGAAATTACAGAGGACAATTTATCTTCTTATACCCCCGCAGTCAGGGCCCTTTCCTCTGCCGACGAGAGAGAAATTACCAGAGCTGCAGAACTAATACTTTCATCAAAATCTCCTCTGATATATGCCGGCCAAGGTGTAATTTATGCCGATGCCACTGAGGAATTATCTGAGCTAGCAGAACTTATTCAGGTCCCCGTGACAACTACCATGGCTGGTAAAGGAGCAATGGACGAAAGGCATGATCTTTCTCTCGGTAGCTCCTCAGGAGTCATGAATGGAGCAGTCCTTCACTACTTGAGAAATGCGGACACAATCCTGGCTTTAGGAACAAGTCTCACGAAACATGGCATGGTAACGGCAATACCAAAGGGTAAGAAAATTATTCATGCCACAAATAATCCGGTGGATATCGGAAACTATTACGACCCTGAAATAGCGCTTCTCGGGGACGCTAAACTGATTTTGCGTCAGCTCATTGAGTCATGTTCGGACTTACTATCCACCAGGCCGAATCTGGAATCCCCCATCGACGATATATCTGGGATCAAGGAACAATGGCGAAATGAATGGTCAAACAAACTGGAATCTACTGAAGTCCCTATGACTCCCTACAGAGTCATCCACGAATTTATAAAGATATCTGATCCTTCTGAGACAATCGTGACACACGATTCCGGAAGCCCACGGGACCAAATAATGCCCTTTTACCAGTCAGGAGGACCTGGCACATATATCGGGTGGGGTAAATCGCACGGTCTGGGCACGGGTCTCGGGTTGAATATGGGAGCAAAACTGGCATCACCGGATAAGTTCGTCGTTAACTTCATGGGTGATGCTGCGTTTGGAATGACTGGGCTAGATTTCGAAACGGCTGTAAGAAGCAACATCCCTCTTCTAACTGTCGTGTTAAACAACTCCACAATGGCCATTGAAACAGCTCATATGGCGTCTTCTCACGAACTTTTCGGAACTAGAGACTTGGGTGGTGATTACGCCGACATGGCCAAGACAATGGGAGGATGGGCTGAACGTGTCAAGAATCCCGAAGACATCGCTGCTGCTTTCAATCGGGCAAAGAAGGCGACTGAAAACGGAAAAACCGCCCTGTTAGAATTTGTTACCTCGGAAGAACAGGATTTTTCCTTTAGAGGCGCCCTACGTTAAATTCTTCTGATAGACGATCCTAGAAACCAGGATTACCGTATCCGTCCACTTTAATACAAGCCACCCAATGATCTGGCGTGACCTCACGAAGCTCCGGCATCTCTATTTCGCAATCGCCGTCTCCAACAGGGCACCGAGTATGAAACACACAACCGTCAGGCGGAGACATTGGACTTGGGACATCCCCCGTAAGAATAATTCTTTCTCTATCCGCCTCCATTATGGGGTCTGGTATCGGCACAGCGGAGAGGAGTGCTCTCGTATAAGGATGTAATGGATTGTTATACAGCTCATTTCTATCAGCTACTTCCACTATGTGGCCTAGATACATTACAGCTATTCTGTCACTGATATGTTTCACCACAGATAAATCGTGGGCGATAAAAAGATACGTGAGACCCAATTCTTCTTGAAGATCTTCGAGCAAATTAATGACTTGAGCTTGTATTGAAACATCTAGTGCAGAAACTGGCTCGTCACATACTATAAAGCTGGGATTTACGGCTAATGCGCGTGCAATCCCAATTCTCTGCCTCTGGCCACCGCTAAATTCATGGGGATAACGATCCCCCATATAAGGACTGAGACCTACAGTAGTAAGTAACTCGGATACTCTGTCGCGGTATTCTCCCTTGCTATCAGTCAACTTATGAACTTTTAAAGGCTCACCGACTATATCTCCGCAAGTCATCCGAGGGTTTAATGACCCGTAAGGATCCTGAAAAATAACTTGCATTTCCCTACGCATCTGGCGCATTTGAGAGTTGTTGAAACTGGTGACATCCTCCCCGTTAAATTTCACTTCTCCTTCGGTAGGTCTGTATAGCTGGAGGATACATCTGCCAGTGGTAGTTTTTCCGCAACCACTCTCTCCAACTAAGCCGAGGGTTTCACCTTTGTTTATGTGAAAACTAACATCGTCAACAGCTTTTATGTCAGCAACCTTTTTCTGAAAAACTATCCCCGATGTAACAGGGAAGTACATTTTAAGGTTCTTGACTTCGACTAACGGCCGATCCGATTCTGTCATTTGATCTGTGACCATTTTTATCTCCGATTCTGATTCATCCAGGTCATCCAGTTACTACCTTAGATGTAGATGAAAACTCTTCAATCTCTTCCACTCTGATACAGGCAGAATGATGGTTTGATTCTACCTCTCTCAGCACTGGGTCGCTTGAAAGGCAAGCGTCTACCGCGAACTTACATCTTGGGGCAAAACTACAACCATCCGGCAGGTTACCCAAGTCAGGCGGTAATCCTTCAATCGCATCCAACCTGACTCTAGCCTCTGACGAATCCAGTCTAGGCACGGAGTTTAACAGTGCAAGAGTGTAAGGATGCTTCGGATTGGTGTATAACTCCACAGCAGTTGCAGTCTCAACAATCTTTCCCGCATACATCACCAGAACCCTGTCTGCGTATCGAGCAACAACACCTAAATTGTGCGTGATTATAATCAGAGCGGTCCCAAGGTCTTTTGAGAGCTCTTGCATCAATTCAAGTATCTGAGCTTGAATCGTTACATCAAGGGCCGTGGTTGGCTCATCAGCAATAATCAATTTAGGATTGCAGCTCAGGGCCATCGCGATCATTACCCTCTGTCTCATTCCGCCACTGAACTGGTGAGGGTAGTCCGCAAGACGGCGTTCCGCATCAGGTATTCCAACCATAGTAAGCAGCTCTGCTGCTCTTTGATTGGCTTCCGATTTGTTCATATTTTGATGTAGCTCTAGAGTTTCTGTAAGCTGTCGTCCTATCGTAAGAACAGGGTTCAAGGAAGTCATTGGCTCCTGAAAAACCATTGCAATGCGATTACCACGTATATCCCGCATCTCTTTGTCGTCCATTTGCACAAGATCTTCGCCCTCGAAAATCACCTCGCCATCCACTATCCTTCCTGGAGGGCTAGCTACGAGACGCATGATAGACATAGCTCCAACACTCTTCCCGCATCCACTTTCTCCAACGATGCCAACTACTTCTCCCTCCGCAACCTCATAGGAGATGCCATCGACCGCTTTAACAACCCCGTCAGGGGTAAAGAAGTGAGTTTTTAAATTACTAACTTCTAACAATGAAGCCATATGTGAACCCCCAGTAAATATCCCACATCCACGCTGACGTATCAGCGTGGGATTCTAAGATATTCAGTTTCTGATTGATATAATATCAGTTTATAGAAGAATCTCACGATTTAATAGATCCTATTATCTTCCCATCCTCAAGCCCGTGAAGGCCATTGATAATTATATCGGTAGCATATTCTAGACTTATTTCACTCGTATTTACGACCATGTGATAAAGATCAGGTCTATCGGGGTCATCTAAATCAAAAAACTTCTGAAAATAATACTGGCGAGCCCTGTCTCGACTGTCGACAACGTCCTGCGCGGATTGGTGATCTAGATTCTCCCGAGACATCAATGTTTTTATCCTATCCTCCAAGTGAGCAACAACACCCACTCTTAGAACATTAGGCATGTCATTTAGAATTATGTGCCCTCCTCTCCCGACGAAAACAACGTTTCCTTCGTCCGCCATATCCCGCATTGTGTTGTGAACAGCCTCTATATATTCATCATCCTCTAATTCGTGTCCTCGGGTTATAGTAGGTTGGGGAATATCCTCGTACTCCTCTGTTAGAAAGGCCGCTGTTCCCGGGCCAAAATAAGGGTCACCGCCAGCACCCGTAACGGCAGATCGTTCTAGAATTCTTTGAATCACCCTAAACCAACGCTCACTGCGACTAGGGGGTCTCTCTTCACGCTGATGAAGGGCTTCCACCGTGGCGCCCAACTCCTTAGCTACATTTGATAGAAAAAATCTATCCACGTAGTCGGCTCCCAGTTTCTCCGCCACCATAGGGCCTAGGTTACGAGCGCCTCCACCTGACATCCCGCCTAAAGTGATGACTGACATTTTCCTTCTCCCGGTTATTACCTTCCTGAATTCACTAACCGACTTACTGGTAGTAAGTGAGAATGGTTATCAGGACCTAATAGGTATTGTCTCCGCCCAGTTCACTGTGATGTTTACAAAGCCACATAACAATGTCAAACGAAACAATATGGAAGCATTAGAATTGCAATACGGACAATATTTTTCTACCTGACAGAAATTCCTTTGTGCCGAAACCCGATAACTCAATTAGGACACATATACCAACAACTTTTGCATTTAGTGATTCTACAAGCCTAGACGAAGCCTCTAAGGTTCCTCCTGTGGCTATCAAATCATCCACAAGTAATACTTTTTGACCGACCTTAAAGGCGTCGACATGAATCTCCAATATATCGTTGCCGTATTCGAGATCATACCGGACAGTTTTTTTCTCAAAAGGCAGTTTCCCTTCTTTCCTAATGGGAACAAACGGAAGTCCTAATCTCAAGGATATCGGAGCTCCAAATAAGAATCCCCTGGACTCAATACCTGCAATGACGTCAGGCCGAAATTGCTTAGCCAAAAGGACCATTTTATCAATTGCAAAGTTGAATGCCTCGATGTCAGCTAGCAGCGGCGTTATATCTCTAAAGATAATCCCATCTATAGGAAAATCAGGAACAGTTCTTACGAACTTGTGTAGATTCATTTTTCCCCCGCTGTCAGGGTTACCAACATAAACCGGAGTCTAACTTCAAATTGACAATGAAACCAGTCTTTTCAACGGTAACCCCGAAACGATAAATGGTTAGAACGTTTTATAATTGCTTTCAAGAAATTGTGAAATGAGAATGACGAGACAATTAGCGTCTACGAATTACCAAACTCAATTAAATCACATCGCTACGGGAAATCCTGGTACTCAACATTGCAAAAAAATTAATAGGCTGGGGCAAAGCAGCTGTTTGTAACACGAGGAAACTGGATGCTAGATCAAAGGTATTTACTTGGTCAAACACACAACTTTGGAGTAGTAATATTTAAATAGGGTGAAATATCCTGTGAGATCAACAACTACTGAACACCTAATGTTAATCAAGATGCGAACCCAATGGATCGAATAGAAGATCCTCCATCCGATTAAATTTCTGCCTTATGGATTGGTCAAAAGTGGAATTAGCTAAATAAATTTGAGTAAGAGGACGACTGATATGATCACCGAGGAGAGACGAGCGATACTAGAAACCGAGTCAAGAAGCAATTACATAGAATTGTGTCGTAACACTATTTGGCCTTCTCTTAGAGCCTCGGGAGGGAGGGTAATTTGTATGCTCACTGGAATGATAGGGAGGCCATCCACTCATTTACTTCAAATGACATCTTATGCAGATCTAGAATCTTGGCAAACTGCACAAGGAGCATGGAGCGTCAATCGGGAGTCTTTACTGAAGCAAGAATCTGTCAGGCTTCTAAGGCCAATCGCTTCAAGGCCAAAAGATACTGTCCCCCCTGAAGACCGGAGATCAGTTTATGGATACCGCAAATTTTTCATATCGCCAACCGATGTTTCAGAGTTTGTGACCTGTTCCGAAGAGGGTATCTGGCCTAGAATCGAAAACATGGGCGCTTGCGTTCTTGGTATGTGGACCCCAATGGCATCAGTCTCTCCCTCAGAAATCGTGCTCCTCACTGGATACGACGGACCCGCGCACTGGGAGCAAACTCGATTCACGCAGGAGCAAAGATCCAACTCCAATATTGATGATCAACTTTGGGACAGGGAGAAAGCTCTCAGGGAACGCAGAGTAGAACTAACACGAGACACTTGGGTCGAGTTGATGAGATCAACTGATTTCTAGGCTGCAGCTAAAACACAGACACCCAATTAATGCAAGGAGTTTTATATATGATAGGAGTCTTGACGCACCATTGGGCAAAAAAGGGAATGTTTGAAAAAGCTAGAAAAATGTTGGACGGAAACGGACTCGCTCAAAGTAATGCACCTGGTTTCATAAGTAGAACAACGTTGTTAGCAAGAACTGATTCAAATCAGATCAGTTCTATTGTTATATGGGACAATGACGGGATTTATGATAGTTGGAAGAAAAGCCCAGAAAGAGATGCGGCAATGGAAGGAGCAGAGGTCTTATGGGAAAAATTTCCAGTGTCAGAAAGATTTGACATTCCATAAATGGAGATCCAAAGAAGAAACATTACTGTATACGCTAAAACAAGGAAGTTATTCCTCAAACGCTCCATAAACCAAACAAGCGTTCTGCCCTCCAAATCCAAAATTGTTGGACAGGACTCTTTTTACTTTTAATTTCCTTGCCTGGTTAGGCACAAAATCTAGATCACAAAGTGGGTCCGGATTCTCATAGTTGATTGTTGGGTGAATCACTCCAGATTCGATCGTTTTAACAACCGCCACACCTTCTATTGCTCCGGCGCCGCCCAGTGCATGTCCGATCATAGATTTGGTTGAGCTAACTGGAATTTGGGAAGCCAATCTGCCAAAAACGTTCTTAATCGCTTTAGTTTCTGATACGTCGTTTAACGGTGTCGACGTGCCGTGAGCATTAATGTAATCGATGTCCGAATATTCAACTCCTGAATCTTCGATCGCCAATCTAATTGCCCGAGCAGCCCCATCCCCATTTTCGTCCGGTTGAACTATGTGAAATGCGTCTGATGAAACTCCATAACCTAAAACCTCGGCCAAAATGTCCACTTCCCGGTCGAGTGCATGTTCAAGACTCTCCATCACTAAAACTCCCGCCCCCTCAGCAGGCACGAACCCATCTCTAGTCGCATCAAATGGCCGGCTGGCTCTCGCGGGATCCCCTTGGTATCTGCTTAGGGCTTTTATAACGTGAAATCCCCCGAGTCCAAGCCGACTAATACCAGCCTCACATCCTCCACCAAGAACCACGTCCGCCGCCCCTCTTCGGATTACCTCCGCTGCCTCACCAATTGCCTGATTGCCTGCTGCGCATGCAGTTATGACAGTATTGGTATAACCCCGAAAACCGAATAAGCGACTAATCTGAGCGGCAGCCATGTTAGGAAGTATCATAGGAACAAAGAACGGGCTCATACGCATCGCTCCCCTCTCAAAAAGAATTCGAGAATTGTCCTCTGTCGTCGGAAATCCGCCGTTCCCATTACCCATTACAACGCCCAATCGGGTTCCATCTTCAACAGAAAGATTCAGAGTAGAATTTTCAATGGCTGTAGCTGCAGCTGCCACGGCCATCTGGGAGAATCGAGCCATTCTGCGCGTTTCTTTAGGGTTCGCATACTGAGCGGGATCAAAGTCATCTACTTCGCCTGCAATGTCAGATGGGAATTCTTTTGTATCACAGAGTGTTATCTTTCCAATCCCAGATTTTCCTTTAACCAAGCCATTCCAGTATTCATCTACGGTTTTCCCGAGCGGTGACATGACGCCCATTCCAGTTATAACAACTCTTTTCCGATTTTGGTTTACTGCCATATATATACCCTTATGTCACCTGTTGTTTGGATCATTGCCCGCCACTGTATCTAGTAAAAGACCAGGATACAGTTCAGGTGCAATTTTTCTTTTCCATTCAATAATTTCTGCTGCCACAGATAATGACCCTGCTCCAAGTACCATATCTTTAGCTCCAGTTCTAGAAAGTGCATATTCCATCGCATGAGCAAGGTTTTCAAATCCCGCTCTAGATCCCTCGTCCACCAAAATTCCAATTTCATCGGCATACTTGACAATATCAATGTGAGGTGCAGCTTTAGGATGCCTAGAAGAAACTGGGATCAATATGGGGTCTAGGCGTAGGAACTCACGTAGTATGCCCGAACAATCATGATTCTTAAGAGCACCGAAGACGAGTATTATTTCCCCTTGTGATTCTATTTGCGACTTTTTTATCAAGTCAATCGCATCTACAAGACATCTCGCAGAATATGGGTTATGGGCACCATCCACCACAATGAAAGGATCCAGCTCGTTAACAATTTCCAATCGTGCGGGCCACTCCACACAAGAAAGTCCCTCTTCGATTGCCCCTTTGTTAATAACGTATCCTTCTTTCACCAGTGATTCCAACACTGCGATAGCCGTAGCAGCGTTGTCAGCCTGATATTTACCCAAAAGCGGGAGATCAAATTTATACGTAGATAAATTTCCAGTTACACATATACTTTGTCCAAATAAACCAGCTTGGACAATTTCAACCGGGTGAGATTGGGACACATCAACTAACGGTGCATTATGGGCTTGAGCAACCTCACTGATCACATTAAACGCATCTGAAGATCTCTGCTGAGGAGCTACTATAACAGGCACAGTTTCTTTAATAATACCTGCCTTCTCTTTAGCTATATCCCCTACGTTATGCCCGAGAATAGTGGCATGGTCTATGCTAATTGATGTAATAGATGTGACAATTGGGCTTAGTATATTAGTAGCATCTAGTCGACCTCCAAGACCTGTCTCCACAACCTGAATGTCAGCTTTTTCATCCTGAAAATGTTGGAACGCCGCTCCAATCATAAATTCAAACCAAGTGGGAGCACCATAATTCCCGTCTACCTCAACCCTTCTCACGAAAGGCCACAAATATTTCACCAGATTAGTAAACAAATCTTTCGATATTGGTTCAAACCCTATCCGAATTCTTTCAGTTACCGAATGTAGGTGAGGAGAAGTCGTGAGCCCGACCTTAAGCCCTGATTTAGATAATACCGAGGCCACCATCGCACACGTACTACCTTTGCCCTTTGTGCCTGCTATGTGAATGGAAGGTACAGAGCTTTGAGGATTACCTAGGAGCTTAGTTAGTAGTCTCATCCGTTCAAGGTGGAATGTGGAATGGGTCGGCTGGTTCACATTTCTCTCAAAATCGGCCAACGACATCGACAGTGCCAATGCGCTTTCGTAAGTTAGCTTATCTGGTAATGAACGAGTGTTTATTTCAGTCAATTTAAGGGTATACGATCAGTTTTCGGTAACCGTATTTATCCAAGATGTTGATTGTATCGCGATATCAATAGCTTCATAGTGACGACTCTTAATCATCACTATGAAGCTATTGTCATGCCATTTAGCCTAAAAAACCTTGGGGCCTACTAACGCCTGATTGGCAGCAGGGATATTTGTCGTGGCATGCCCATTTCTGGCAATAGGAGCAGTCGATGGCAATAATCCGTTAATTCTCTCGATTAGAGATCCAATTCTGTCGACCGTATCGTCTGCAATTTCTTCACGAAGCTCGCTGAAATGCTCGAGTAAATAAGAAGCGGGCTTATACCTGTCAAACTCACCTCCGGAAATACCTACCGAACTAAAGTAATCTTTTACTCGTTCTACGATTCGTGGATTGCTCTCAGAAATCATTTTCATTGTTAAAGGCTTATCTAAGTCTGTGTAGTAAGCCAAATTCACTAACTTCAGATAGAAATTTGGCTCAAACAGGTCTTCAATATCAGCGTCACGAACCCTCGTAACCTCTACCCATTTAACAGCATTTTCATTGGATTTCTTGCCTTTTGAAACGTTGATTCTCTCCACCCGTTCCTTATTGGTTGGTGTGATGTCCATCATAACCGCAACACTCACATAATTCTCACCTAGAAGAGATATAAAAGTAGGAAGATTCTCCGCACTTCCCACGGGCACAACAACCCACCTAGGATCCATACGAGCAGCCCCGCGAGCAGCTGCCATTTCCCCCATAGTCTGAAAAAATATTAGATCAGAAGCAGAATTCACCATTAGGCAGTGAGGGGCCATAAACAAGGTTTGCGCCATTTGATAACCAAGAGCCATCTGTAAAGGAAACACCGTTTCGCTGTCATTCTCTACTGCATCATGGCTTACAACCGTGCCTTTACCATCCATATCTTGAACAGTTCTGACACGGCTAAGTTTTTCCAAGTCGACCATAAAGGGAGAATGAGTCGTATATATGACCTGACAGTGTGGTGCCAAGCGTTCATCCATAAATCTGAGGAAATCTTTTTGAGCCATTGCATGAAGGGCGGTACCTGGCTCATCCAGCAATATAACTAGGTCTGATTTCTCTGTCTCTTCAAGATGGGAGAAATATGAAAGAAACGAGAAAAACCATACGAATCCTTTTGATCGCTCATCAAATGAAACTGTAACCCGATGCCTAGCATTTTCAATCCGCACATGCAGTATTTTTCCTTCTGCCGGATTATTGGGATCCGCTTGAGAAAGATCAAATTCTACTTTGAGTTGCCTGTTTTGTTGCCAGTACTCAAATATCTCATCCGTGATAGTTATTGACGCTGACTCCAACTCGACTTTGATATCTTCATAACTAAGGTCCTCCTCGAGATCCTCCAAACTAACCCCCGATAGGGTTAAGAGTGACATGAATGTCCTGTCGGAATCATCAAGGGCTCCTACCTCTTGGGTTCGTTTTTTTAACTCATTTATAGAAATTTTGCCGCGCATCATGCTGTAATTATCAAAATAAACAAATTTTGGTAACCATTTTTCAAGAAAATCTTCCGCTATTTTGATTGCGACCGGAGAAATTACCTTCGGAGATTCTTCTTGAGTACCATTAGAACCACCCCGAAATGAAGAAGGTGCCGAAGAAAAGGTGGCTGTCCTAACATCGGGCTTGACCTCTACTGATGACGATTCAGATACCTCCACCTGCCAGTGCCGCTCGTTCTTGTAGTTCTTACCTACGACGACCTTATTTGAAGAGAGGACTCCAGCACCGAAGTTCGCTTCTATTTCGGAAACTTCCCCCTCTGAAAGTTCAAATTCGGCCTGAGCAACGATACAGGGATTCTCCTCATGCATTCTCTTGTAACGAATGTACCCTTTTCTGGGATAATCATGAATATCAAATCCGTCATCTTCTCCAGATATGGAGTTTATCTTGCGGATAGCTTGCAGAAACGCAGTTTTCCCCGACTCGTTCTTACCAACAAGAGCAGTCACATCCTCAAGTTCAACCCATGACGAGTCATCTATGCTCTTATAGTTATTTACTCTTGCCCGTGTGATTTTCATGGTGCCTCCCTGTCCACGAGACGCAGCCAGTGAGACCGCGTTACTTTCACCAGGCCAGGTTATTTTTGAAACCTCGCCCCGTGTGAAGGTGTTCTCACAACAGTGTCGAACACCCCCACAGGCAAGCTAACCAAACGTACATTGTAGTCGCAAGGTCTTTTTGGTCTCGAATTAAGCTAATTCGACAAAATGCGATGTCGAATTCGATCTATTGGTTAACCTATATCAGGCTGTAACCACTCCCAGGTCTCTCAGGATCAACGCCTGTACCTTTAGCTTCACTTATCCAGCCAAATTCCTGGAGTATTTGTTGACTGTATGTAACTCTACCGCTCACTTTATCTAAAGGTTCTGTCGCCAAGAGGAGAGCTGCCTTCGCCATAAGCTCTGCATCTTCCCCACGAGGGTCATCCATACCACTGACTAAATTATGAAAAACAGTACCCGGCGTCGGGACCACCTGGGAAGGAGAGACACACGTCACAGAGACGCCTTCTTTATAAACTTCCTGCGCTAACCCTTGAGAAAATCTTTCCAAGGCAGCTTTCTCCGCACCATAACAGGTGCCCCCAGAGTTAGCAGGTTGGTCGATATACGGTCCTCTGCCAGGCCCTATAGCAGCACCCGACGAAATATTTACAATACTTCCCGAGCCCGCAGGGATCATGTCAGACAGTGCAAGCTGACTCAGAATGAACGGGGCATGGAAGTTTACCTCCCACGACCTCTTCCAGCGCCGTATGACATAATCCTTCACCGGAACAAAGTATGTCAAGGCAGCATTATTTACAAGAATTTCGACCCCTCCATAGGCTTTGTGAGCTTCATCAAAGAGCCGCTGACAATCATCCTCTATGGAAATGTTTACAGTGGATGCGATAGCCTCGCCTCCTTTCTCACGTATACCAGATACCGTCTTCTCTAAAGAACCTTCCAGCGGATGATCTCCTTCACGCAAAGTGCGTGCTGCACAAATAACTTTGCCACCTTCTGAAGCAAATAACCTTGCTATTTCCGCTCCAATTCCCCTGCTAGCACCAGTTACGACCACATTTTTCCCGTCGAGTTTTCCCATGTTTATTCTCCTGATTGAACCTGCAATATAAATCTGAAACATGCCATATCAAACGAAACTTTATGGAGATATATCTTAGAATACTTATGCTATTCTCTCTAAGTACAAGCATTTTAGTAAGGTATTACGACCGGGACAACTTATGAGAGTAAACAGCAGATGTAATTGCGGCTTGCTGTTTGCTTGTTCAGTATCCGTTGACCCACAGATGAACCGAAAACTACAATTGCTAAGAGCATACCAACCATACGGGAATTAGAATGCGAACAACCCCGACGATCAGGCAAAAACGTGTGAAAGTTCCAAGAAGAGGAATATCCCCCTAGATTACGATGTCTCATAACGGTCTCACCCTTTGTTAATACAACCAATCATACTGGCGGGAGGGTCGGGGACCCGTTTATGGCCTCTTTCGCGGGAACAGTATCCCAAGCCTTTCCTAAGCATTTCGAGAGTTAATTCGATGCTTCAGGAAACTGTCTTGAGGTTGGACGAAATAGAGTCATTTGACCCCATAGTGGTATGCAACGAGGCACATCGATTTCTAGTTACAGATCACTTTGAACAGATTTCGAGAACCCCACAGGCAATTATTCTCGAACCAACGGGCCGAAACACTGCTCCTGCTCTAACGCTAGCTGCAATTTATTCAACAGCAAGGGATAGTCAAAGCATAATTCTTTCCCTTCCCGCAGATCATATCATTCAGGACAACGCAGCTTTTAGAAAAGCAATAAATTTGGGACTACCATTAGCAGAAGATGGTGGAATTGTGACTTTTGGAATAGAACCCACAGAACCAAATATAGGTTTCGGCTACATAAGAAAAAGTTCGGACCACAAAGACTATTTCTCATTATTAGACTTCGTTGAAAAACCAAGCTTCGAAAAAGCGACATCAATGATGAACTCCGGGGAATATTTGTGGAATAGTGGTATTTTCATGCTTCGTTCCTCGTTATGGATCGAACAAATTAGATTGCATTCGCCGAAGATTCTCGAGGCCTGTGAGGTCGCTATGGCCAGGGGTGATGAGGATGGGGCATTCTTCCGGCCGAGCATAAAGCAGTTTGAATCATCTCCTAACGATGCAATTGACTATGCCGTTATGGAAAAAATGGCAGGGGATGGAACTGATGGTCCGGATTGCTGGGTAATTCCACTGGATGCGGGTTGGTCGGACATAGGAGCGTGGTCCACCTTCTGGCTTGAAGGAAAGCATGACGCCTCTGGAAACGTGACGTCTGGAAGCGTACACATAGAGTCCGTTAATGACTCTTTAATCTTGAGCAATCATCGCACGGTTGCTGCGGCCGGAATAGAGAAGGCAATTATTGTCGAAACAAAAGATGCCGTTCTAGTCACTACCATGGAGAGCGAACAAGCTGTAAAAGACTTAGTAGCAAATCTTGGTGAGGAACTAGAAGTGCTCAAAAAGCATCACCAGGTTGTCAATCGGCCTTGGGGAACTTATGAAATCACTGATTCTGGATCTGGGTTTCAGGTAAAACATTTGTACGTCAAGGCTGGCGAGTCACTCTCTCTACAAAAGCATTCGTATAGGGCTGAGCACTGGGTTGTCGTGAGTGGAAAAGCTACAGTGACTCGTGAACAACAAGTGTTTACGCTTGAGGTAAACGAGTCGACTTTTATCCCCGCCGGTTCCAAACACAGACTTCAGAACAAGACGACAGAACCTCTGGAGATCATAGAGATACAATCTGGATCGTACCTAGGGGAGGATGATATAGTCAGGTTTGAAGACAAATATAACAGGGTGAAACGTCAAGATGGTACATGAAATAAATAGGGATAGGGGTATCTCAACTATACCTCCCAGGATTCTTATGGGGCCTGGACCAAGCATGGCCCACCCGAGAGTCCTACAAGCAATGATGCAGAATATGATTGGTTATCTTGACCCTGATTTTATTACAGTTATGGACGACGTAGTTTCAATGTTAAAAAAAGTATTTGGAACTACCCAGAATACTCTTGCAATATCAGGAACTGGCTCAGCCGGAATGGAGTCAGGGCTTTCCAGTTTATTGGAACCTGGAGACCGGGTGATAATGTGCGTTTACGGTTTCTTCTGTGAACGTATGGTTGATATGGCTGAGAGGATAGGAGCTGAAGTGATCCCTATTCGGGCAGATTGGGGCAAACCTTTTCCTGAAGAGCTGCTGGAAAAAGCACTCAGAACCCACACGGATGTGAAAATGGTCACCGCTATTCACGGGGAAACCTCGACCGGAGTTTCTCAGCCACTGGAAGCTCTGTCGGCGCTGGCTAAGCAAAGTGAAACTTTATTCATGGTAGACACAGTCACGACTTTAGGAGGCAACGAGGTCACTGTAGACCGTTGGGAAATTGATTACGCATATTCTGCATCCCAAAAATGCCTCGGCGCCCCCCCAGGTATGGCTCCAGTAGCCTTCAGTGATAAATCATTGAATCGCATAAGGGATAGGGATACAAAACCATCTTCTTGGTATCTTGATCTTAATTTGCTTTCAAAATACTGGGGAGAGGAGAGGGTTTACCATCACACCGCACCGGTATCAATGCTTCTGGGCCTACGTGAGGCACTAAGTATCGTGCTCGACGAAGGGCTAAAAGAAAGGTATGAAAGGCATAAGAAGAACGCTAGGGCTCTCGTACAAGGTCTTCAGGCCTTAGGGCTAAAAACAGTTGCTCCTGAAGAGTCCAGACTAGATCAGATCACTCCAGTGTGGATCCCAGAAGGCGTAGATGACGACTTGGTAAGAGGTTTATTACTGGAAGAAGATTCGATTGAAATAGGCAAGGGCCTTGGAGATTTCGCTGGCAGAGTATGGCGGATAGGATTAATGGGGGAATCGAGTAAAAAAGAGTACGTTCTGATGCTATTGTCCGCCATGGAAAGAATATTGCCCAGAGCGGGTTATGAGGTTGCCGTGGGCGAAGCTGTTTCAGCAGCCAGCAGAGTTTATTCAGAGGACTAACGAGCCTGATTTGTTATTCCCAAAGTAACTGAGATTCCAGCTATCCAGGCGAAGATCGGAACAAGAGGTTTTTTCGTTGAGCAAATAACCCTAACTGCCAAAGATTCTTCAAGAAACACTACTTTTAAAGTCAACTAGCTTTGCTCCACAGCTTCATTTGCTTCTACGTAAAAAGGATCTGACCGTGAGGCATCAATGCAAGGCAAAATTGTTATTCTGTCCGTAAAATACCTCTCATTTTCCCAATAGCACTGATAGCCATAATAGCCACTCTTCTGTTCTCTGGAATTTATGCACTAGGAGATAATTCTGTGAATCGATCCAATGATATGCCTTCTAAATATGAACGGCACGGGAGTACAGCTATCTGGGTTTGTTCTTTTCACTAATCCATTGTGAATGAAAAAATGATGAACTAGTAGAACATGTTTCTTATATCAACAATTCCGTAAAAGGGGACCCGATAGGTTATGGGCAAACTAGACAAACAAGTAGCAATAGTAACAGGATCCGCGACTGGCATTGGGTACGGAATAGCAAAACGCCTTGCGAGCGACGGGGCTAACATCGTAATGGTGGACTTGGACTCAGAAATGACTGAGCAATCCGCCAGTGAATTAGCCTCACGTGGTTCCTCAGTTGAGATAAGTCTCGGAGATGTTTCGGAGCCCCTAACTGCGCAAGAGGCTGCGGCAAAAGCTCTTGACCGATGGGGACGGATTGACATTTTGGTAAACAATGCAGGAATTGGTGGCACAAACGGAAATATATGGGAGTTGGATGTCGAAGAGCTTGATAGGGTTTACAGAACCAACTTTAGGGGTGTTTTCTCTTTTTGCCATGAAATTATTCCACACATGATTGAAAGAGATTACGGCCGAATAGTAAACATTGCATCAATCGCAGGAAAAGAGGGGAATCCTAGGATGGTCCCATACTCTGCTACGAAGGCCGCTGTGATCGGATTAACCAAATCAGTGGGTAAAGAGCTAGCGGGAACAGGTGTGCTTGTCAATTGTGTGACGCCGGCTGTAGTACAAACCCGAATTCTTGAAGAATTCACCCCTGAACAGGTTCAATATATGGTGGATCGAATACCAGTAGGAAGAACAGGGGAAATTAGTGAGGTCGCAGCTTTAGTCGCATGGCTTTCGTCCGCTGAATGTTCATTTAGCACGGGTGCAGTTTTCGACATTAGTGGAGGACGAGCGACGTATTAGATTCATCCCGAATCAGATGGATAAATATGAAAGGGATGAGACTTTTGTGTTCAACCTTAATAATTGGCCACTATAGTCTTGGGGGAACTCAACCCTCCACGATATTATTTTGATAAGGGGTAAAGCCGAATTGGGCTCTCTAAATCACCGTGATTGAATCACCAACCGAAACCGTGATTGAATCACCAACCGAAATGGTTCCTCCAGATTCTGCATAGGCTAGCATTCCCCGCTGACCTTTCAATTCCACTTGTAAACCCTGCCTGATTTCGTCCATACGACTACAGGGCTCACATTCCCCTGTTATCTGAAGAACAACATCTGAACCAACAGAAACTCTGTCCCCATCTGTTAGGGACGAGAGCTCTAACCCCTCCACCGTGATGTTTTCCCGAATTACACCGTCATCAAGCTGAAAGCGGGATAGAGTTTCCCGGTCCATCAGTAATATTTGCCTCTTGGACTTAGTGCCATCTTTGTTCAGATTATGTCTGTCTCCCTCTATTCCTTTGCCAGCAAGGACTACTGCTTGAGCAACTTCCTCCATAGGATCTCGACTTCCTACACAAAGCCTCATGGAAACAACCTTTCCTTGCTTAATATTCACTCTATATATACCTCCAATTGCATAACTTCTTGAAGAAACTGGGTCCTCGACGTCTTTCTCTTTGCAGTTAGATGCCGTTATATAACTATCTTGAATACACAAAGTTTCTACCTTCAATATACAGATTAATCGACAGAACATAAAGCATTGTATAATCGCCAAGCTGTTGACGAGGTCGAGGAATATATCACTAATCTAAGGAGAGTAACCACTATGCCTAAAGGAGAGCAAGTTGGTAGCGGGAAATTCTTATATGAATTTGTCGATGATTGGGAGAACCTCCCCGAAGGATATTCTTGGCCTGAGACTGCGGGAGTTATAACAGACTCGGAAGATAACGTTTATGTGTTCAACAGAGGCGATCATCCGATGATGGTTTTCGACAGCAACGGTAGCTTCTTAGACTCGTGGGGCGAAGGAATTTTTTCCCGCCCACACGGAGTGAGCCTCGGTCCAGACAATACAATTTATTGCTCTGATGATGGCGATCACACTGTTCGCCAATGTACGCTTGAAGGCAAGGTATTAATGACAATAGGAGTGGCCGGAAATCCAAGCCAACCTTTCAGCGGGTTACCATTCAATAGATGTACCCACACGGCAACTGATCCAGAAAGTGGAGATATTTTCATAACCGACGGTTATGGCAACTCCAGAATCCATAAGTATTCACCTGATGGTAAGTTAATCGAGTCTTGGGGTGGGCCAGGTGTCGGAGAGGGTGAGTTTAATATAGTCCACAATATAGCCACCGACAAAGATGGATATCTATACGTATGCGATCGGGAAAATCATCGAGTGCAGGTGTTCGACAGGCACGGTAAGTTCGAATCTCTTTGGGCAACTGTACATAGGCCCTGTGCCATCTATATTGATGATGAGGATCTAGTCTACGTTGCCGAACTTGGATACGGCACCCCCATAAGTCAGGCTGTGCCAAATATAGGTCCCAGAATCAGCGTACTGGATAAGAGTGGCAAGGTTTTGGAGAGAATCGGACACTTAGGTTACGGGCTCGGACCGGGACAGTTCGTTGCGCCACACGGCTTGTGTTTAGATTCCAAATTGAACATATACGTTGCAGAGGTTGCCCGTACCAATATGAGCCACTATACAACGCCACCTGATGTAGTGAGGAGCTTCCAAAAACTCAGGAAACTCCCATAAATGTGGCGAATGTATATCTCTGATGCTAACCTAGCACCAACAGACTGGATCCAACAAAACATTAAGCAAGTGCTTTGTATTAATTGAGAGGTAGAGATATGGCGACATCACAAGCGAAACTGACATTAGTTGAAAGAATGAACGAATCGGGATCAAATTTCCTTAAGAGCCTCTCTTCGGAACAGAAGCAAAAAGCCTGTTTCCAGTATCTGGATGGGGAAAGGTTATTTTGGTACTACCCTCCAATGAACCGGCATGGATTAGCTCTTCGTGATATGGATGAAAAGCAACGTGAACTAGCTTTTGATCTTATGTCGACCGGGCTTACTGATAGGTCCTACAGTCAGGCACGAAAGATCATTGATTTAGAAAATGTGCTGGGCCCTTTAGAAAAGGAGAGGGGAGTCAGATCCTTTAAGAGAGATGACGAACTCTATTATTTCACAGTTTTTGGGGAACCTGGCGGAGAAAGTCCATGGTCATGGAGGACCGAAGGACATCATGTCTCATTGCATTTCAGCGTTTGGAATGGCGAAGTAATTTCCATGACGCCATTTTTCTTTGGAGCAAATCCTGCTGAGGTCCCAAGCGGCCCCAAGTCTGGCCTACGAATTCTTGGTGACAGGGAAGATATCGCATTTGATCTCCTTAATAGCCTCGACAACGGCCAGCAGAAGAAGGCCCTGATCTATGGGGAAGCACCCTATGACATCATCACCTACAATAGCTCGAAAGTGAGCCTTCCTAGAGAGGAGGGCCTTCCTATCTCCAAGATGGATAACACCCAGAGAGATATCGTATCCTCACTTATATCCGAATATGTAAACCAAGTACCAGAAGAACTCGCAAGACGTAAGATGTCGCAACTCGAAGAGTTCGGTATCGAGAACGTATTCTTTGCATGGGGCGGTGGAACCGAGCCAGGTAAGGAACACTACTACCGGCTACATGGCGGAAACTTTGTGGTTGAGTTCGATAACAGACAAAACGGTGCCAACCACATCCACTCTGTGTGGAGAGATGTCGACAATGACTTTGCCGAAGATGTGATGAGACAACATTTACTTGCTTATCACGTCCTGTAGGCAGACGGTACAGGTTCTAGGTTACTAAAGGGGCGGCCATATAGGCGCCCCTTTAGCCGCGAATAACATTCATTGAGCAAAGCCGTTTTAGAGAAGCATTAGACCTCTCTAAACTCGCCTTCCACAGTGTTGTCAGGGTCTTGACCATCTCCACTCTCAGAATCGGCCGGTGCTTCCTCATCCTCACTACCCGGTACATTGCCAGTCTTGCTATAAACTTCCTGGCCAACCTTTTGAACAGACTCCTGCAATTCCTGCAAGGCGTTCTCTATGGAAGCAACTTCACCTTCTTCCAAAGCCGTCCTCAAAGTCTGAATTTTCTCTTCTACCTCTGATTTTAGTTCCTCCGAAACATGTTCTTCGTTTTCTTTAAGCATTTTCTCGGCGGCGTATATCGCGGTCTCCGCACCATTTCGAACTTCGACTTCTTGTCGCTTCTTGCTATCTTCCTCAGCATTCTGCTCCGCCTCATCAACCATTCTGTCAATCTCGTCTTGGGAGAGGCCTGAACTCGCTGTTATGGTTATGCTTTGCTCTTTGCCCGTACCCTTATCTTGAGCAGATACGTTTAATATTCCGTTGGCATCTATATCAAAAGTCACTTCGACCTGAGGAACACCGCGAGCGGCAGGCAGGATGCCATCCAGGTTAAATCTCCCGATTGTTTTATTCTCAGATGACATCGATCTCTCACCTTGAAGTACATGTACTTCAACAGATGGTTGATTATCGGATGCAGTAGTGAAAGTCTCGCTCTTTGAAGTCGGTATGGTCGTATTCCTAGTAATCAACGCAGTCGTGACTGATCCTAAAGTTTCTATGCCAAGCGTAAGAGGAGTTACATCCAATAGGAGTATGTCTTTTACATCTCCCTGGAGAACTCCCGCTTGAATGGCTGCACCGACGGCAACAACTTCGTCCGGGTTGACTCCCTGATGCGACTCTTTGCCGAAATATTCCTCGACGGCCTGTTGCACTGCTGGCATACGCGTCATACCACCTACAAGAATTATTTCCGCAATCTCCCCTTTTGAAACTCCCGCGTCCTCCATGGCTTTCTTGCAAGGTACTATAGTTTTCTTTACCAAATCGTCCACAAGTTGTTCCATGGTGGAACGTTGAAGCGTTTCTACGAGGTGCTTCGGCCCTGAAGCATCTGCAGTGATGAATGGCAAATTTATTTCGGTCTGCATCAAAGTAGAAAGCTCTATCTTCGCCCTCTCCGCTGACTCTCGAAGCCTTTGAAGGGCCATCCTGTCGTTCTTAAGATCTATCCCTTGATCCTGCTTGAATTTATCACATATCCAGTCGATTATTGCCTGATCGAAATCATCTCCACCTAAATGGGTATCACCATTCGTCGCTTTCACCTCAAATACACCATCCCCCATCTGAAGAACTGTGATATCAAAAGTACCTCCCCCAAGATCAAACACCGCTATTATCTGGTCTTTGTCATCCTCCAAACCATATGCGAGAGCTGCGGCCGTTGGCTCATTGATAATTCGCAGTACTTCAAGACCAGCGATTTTCCCCGCATCCCTTGTAGCATTCCGTTGGCTATCATTAAAATAAGCTGGAACGGTGATCACTGCCTGTGTGATCTCCTCCCCTAGCTTCGATTCTGCGTCTTGTTTTAACTTCTGCAAAACCATCGCTGACACTTCCGGAGGTGCGTATGTTTTGCCTCCCATCTCCAAGTGCGCATCACCATTGTTGTGCTCAACAACTTTGTAAGGAACTAGTGATGTGTTCCTTTCGACAGATTCATCATCAAATTTCATACCCATAAAACGCTTCGAAGAGAAAACCGTATTATCAGGATTTGTTACCGCCTGCCTTTTAGCCGTCGTACCAACGTATCTCTCGTCAGACCGTGGGTTAATGCCCACAACTGACGGGGTGGTCCTTGTCCCTTCGGCGTTTTCTATTACCCTGGGCTCTCCTCCTTCGATGACTGCCATACACGAATTGGTCGTGCCCAGGTCTATACCGAGAATCTTCGGCATTAGTTTTCCTCCTGTTTCGTTGAATGTTCTGTTTGTTCTAACGGTTTCTCTGGCGATTCTTCAGAAGAGCAGGTGTCATCATTTACGATTTCTTCTGCTGCTTCATCATGTGACTCGAGTTTTTGCGCGACAACCACACGAGCAGGCCTTAGTATTCGGTCGTTGATCTTATACCCTTCTTGAATCACGCTAACGATTGTCCCCTCGCCTGCTTCATCCGTTTGTTCATACATTAAAGCTTCATGTTGATGGGGGTCGAATGGCGATCCCAGGGAATCTATTTTGATTACCCCTTCTGTCTCAAACGTGTTTTCTAGATTCCGTAGAACTAGGGAGATTCCTTCTGTCCAACTGTCGTCTGCACCGTCAGGAAGACCCTGCACGGCTCTTGATAAATCATCAATGACGTTTAGGAATCTTGCCAAAATGCTAAACCGAGCCGTTCTTCGGGCTTCCTCAAGCTCTTGGGCAGCACGGCTCCTGTAATTTACAAGATCTGCCTGTGCTCTTTGCGCCATGGATCTAAATTGTTCTTTCTCACGCAGGGCCTCTTCAAGGTTTTCCTGCGAAAGCTCAATCTGGCTCGATCGTTCTATACCTCTAGCAGACTCAGAAGATTCTTCAAGTTTACTGTCAAGGCCATCCGATTCTTCCTCGTTAGGTTTTTGCTCTTTATTTTTATCTTTATCTTTATCTTTATCCAATTATCATGCTCCATTAATTTTTTTCACTTAAAAAATGTTAATAAGTCAGGACGGTCTCACCCTGAGAACTGAAAACATTTCATCCAAACAGGTTTCAATATGATTTTTCAAATCATTTTTCTCGCTTTGGTTGAGTTCGGATTTCATCTTGAGCATTTGGTTGAACATTCCCAAAGCTAGTTCGACACCCGCTATATTCAAACCCAGATCGCCTACAAGATGCTTTATCAGCCTCAATCTTATGATGTCTTCCTCCGAGTAAAGCCTCAACATCCCTACCGTCCTAGAAGGCCGAACCAGCCCAGCTCTCTCGTATTTTCTGAGTGTTTGCGGATGCATTTCCAACAGCCTGGCAGCAACACTTATTACATAGAGGCCGTCGTCAGGAATACCAGAAAGGCCTCGTCTGTTACGAGCACTGGAGGGCCGATCCACACTCATGCCCAGCCTTATAATCCTTCTCGTCGTTACATTGTTAACGCGGCCAAAGCTACGAGCATTCCTATTTGTCATAAAATTCCTAGATGAGATTCATTTGGCTAACGGCTAAAAAAGACCAACCAAATCGGCAGCATAAATAGTAGACATTGACTCGCATCGTGTCAACTTACATAATATTGCATTGGTATATGCTATGATTTGGGAATCCGCGCTTGGATGTAGTCTGAAACAAAAAATTTATCTCCTATGTGAAAGCAACTCTTAAAAATATTAAAGCAGGAATTGATAACGAGATAAATTTGCCCTACTCGCGAATGTCGTGAGTAAGCTTAATCAAACCCTGTTTATTACTATCTGTTGACACTTTTAAACTCTCTTTCTAGACTTTTGTTCAATTCAAAACAACCTTTACTCCCTATCTATGAGTCATTTAACAGAGAATGAGCAATCTACTCGACCTTGTCATCTTTGACTGTGATGGCGTGCTGGTTGATAGCGAACCGATATCAAATCGAGTGCTCGCCGACTTGTTAACTGAAATCGGACTTCCTACAACCTTGGAACAATCCTTGAGATTGTTTTTGGGGAAATCATGGAAGGACAACTTCTTAATAATCCAGGAGCGTCTAGGAAGAACCCCGCCTCAAGAACTCTATGAAATTTACACAAATCGTATGTATCAAGCATTTGAAGCCGAGCTAAAGCCGGTATCCGGTATAGAATCAGCTCTGGACCAAATATCTTTAAAGACCTGCGTAGCGTCCAGTGGTCCACATATGAAAATAAGAAAAACATTAGGAGTCACGGGATTGCTTCCTCGGTTCGAAAACCATATTTTCAGCGCAGATGATGTTGAAAACGGAAAGCCTGCACCAGACCTATTCCTATACGCCTGTGAAAAAATGGGGTCAAAATCTAGCTCATCAGTGGTTGTAGAAGACGCCTTACCAGGCGTAAAATCTGCGGTTTCTGCAGGAATGACAGTCCTGGCATACACACCTTCCGGTGATGTAAACGATCTTAAAAAACATGGCGTAGCCACCTTCGAAGATATGCTCCAATTGCCCAATATTCTTAATGGGATTATGGAAGGGACATTTGAACTCTGAGATAGAAGACATTCTGAAGGGCTCCTTTGATCTGCATGTCCATGCTTCGCCCGACACAACGGAACGAAGAATGGACGCTCTAGAGACAGCAAGATCTGCATATGAATCCAAAATGTCTGGATTTGTGCTGAAGGCCCAGGACTATCCCACATCACCGCTTGCTTACGTTCTTAATCGTATGTATCCCGGCCTTGAAGTAGTGGGTGCGATAGCTTTAAGCAAATCCATTGGAGGTATCAATCCTGATGCTGTCAGAGTATCTGCAGAACTCGGAGCTAAAGTGGTTTGGATGCCGACAATTACATCCAACCATTGGAACAAAACACATGTTGGAGGACAAGGTCTCCATATTACTGATGACAGAGGAAAGCTTCTCGAGGAAACAATAGAAGTGATCGAAGTAGTCTGTAAACATGAGATGATTCTCGCGTCTGGTCACGTTTCTCCCAAGGAAGTTATAACCCTCTTTAAGGAAGCGAAAGCGCGTGGTGTGACTAGGATGATCGCGACTCATCCACATGCAAATGGAACAGAAGATGAGATCGTAGAAATGGCTTCGTTAGGTGCTTATTTGGAATACACCTTTCTGTCGTGCATGCCATCTGGGGGTAACATGTCTCCATCGGAGATGGCAGCGAAAATCAGACTACACGGAATTGAGCGATGTATCATCACTACCGACTTCGGGCAATTGGTGAATCCTCCGCCTGCTGAGGGGATGAGAATGGCTATAGCGACTATGCTCGAATCCGGTATGTCACCCGACGAAGTTTCAGTACTCGTTAAGAAAAATCCGCATCAACTTATCGACTGAAGAAAATTTAGTCTGAATTCTTGTCTTCTATAAACTCAATCCAATTCCCATCAGGATCCTGCAAGTAGCAAACAAATCTATCTCGAGATACTTCTGCAGGAGGGTTCAGGCTCTTTGCACCCTTGCTCACCATATCAGCAAGAGTTCCAACTATATCCTCGACCCTGAAACGCAAGATGGAACCACCTAAAACTGTCGGATCTGTTGTATGCCTGGATTCTTCCTCAGGTCTAACATACTTTATAAACTCCAATGAATGGCCGAATCCCAGATCCAAATATACTAGCCCTCAGCTTTACATCCTCGTAGCCGACAACTTGAGAAATCGGAGCGCCCTCTCTATCGATGCCTCTCAAGAAAGTTAGTCCAACAACGTCCCTGTAGAACACCGTTGATTCCTCGAGATCACTCACTCATAAATCCAGTATGTTTCATAGATTTAATCATTTGATTCAACTATTCAGCCTTGACCTTGGAACTCATACTGCCGAATGCTAATGCCAGCCAGCCCAACACCAGACAAATACCTCCAACAGGTGCGGTTACGCCGAACACCCAAATATGGGTGAAGGCTAGAGCATAAAGGCTTCCACAGAAGATAATCACGCCTGCTAAAAGCAACCACAGACTAGCAAAATGTATAATCCCTGGCTTATATCTTTCAACGACGAGCGCCGCCGCCACTAGGGCAACAGAGTGCACCATATGAAACCCGACAGCAGTTTGAAACGTATCTGCATACTTTTCATCAAGGAATGTTTCCAGCCAGTGTGTACCGGAAGCCCCTGCAACCACAGACAAAAAACCTAGAAAAGCCCCCGTACAGACCCAATTTCTAGAACTGCTCACCATTGTCTCGGCATCTTAACACCTTACCTTACCCCTAGGTTTCCTATTACATCCTTGACACGCTGGAAAAGTGAAGCAGACAATCTCAACGAAAAATTTACAGATGTGTTTAAGGACCTGCCGATAGGAGACCAAAGATGAGTACGATGCCAGCAGCAATTGCCACAGGATTGGGGAAGTGGAGTTGCGACGAAATCAAGATCCCTTCCATGGAGAAGGGTAAGGTCTTGGTCAAAACAAGTCTCTCATCCATATGTGGAAGCGATCTACACATCACATACATGGGGTGGAACGTCTCTGAGTTCCCTCTTCCCCATGGATACCCTGGACATGAAGGTATCGGAAATGTTGTAGACGGGGGAGACACGGATTACAAGACAGGGGAACTCGTCCTAACAGTACCCAACATCTGGCAATCGAAATGCTTTGCTGGGTATCAACTGATTGATACCCAGTTCCTGCTCAGAATGCCTGAAAATATTCCGGAGTCTCATCTTCTTATGGCTCAACAACTTGGTACAGTCGTTTTTGGATGCCGAAGGCTACCATCACTGGTCGGGAAAACGGTCGCTGTTATAGGGCAGGGGTCCGTAGGATTATTTCATGACTTCATGCTTCGGCGTATGGGTGCCCATAAGATAATCGCGATCGAGCCGGTAGCGGAACGTCTTGAAGCCGGGAAGAATATTGGCATTGACCATGCTATAGATGTAACTGGAAAACGTGCTACAGAAGCAGTACTAGACCTTACCGGCGGAGAAGGTGCTGATCTTGTAGTAGAAGCCGTAGGCAGTGTAGAAACCCTAAATCAATCCTTGAAGCTGGTGAAAGTTTTTGGGCAAATCGCCGCATTCGGTTTGCCTCCCTCTGCAGACCGGGTCCTTTTCGACTGGGATACATTTTTCAGGAGGTGCGTGCAAATGCACTCCGTTTTCAGAGGACAAGATGAGCCAGGGCTGCCCGCATTCAAGTTAGCCGTGGACTATATAGAGAAAGGCGAGATCGATATGGCTCCCTTTGTAACTCACCAGTTCCCTATCTGGGATATACAAAATGCCTTTGATCTAGCCGATGCACGAACGGATGGAGCTTTGAAGGTTTCTCTCTCCTTCTAGAGATAACTGCTCTGACGAGATATTTAGAACCTCCAACTTAGTCCTGATATCTTGGGTGCCATCCGGGACCAGCCCACGTAGTGATCTTATTAGGATTAAGTCTTATGAGAATCCTAGGCATGTGTTTGGTATCCTCGTAGTATTGATGGCCAAGCTCCTTCCCTAGATACCGCAACGCCCAGTGTTCCCAATCTCCAGTCCAAGAATCATCAATGATGTCGGCATCTGCCTGAACTAGTACTCTTGTATAAGGAGCATCGGGAGTGTCGATGCAAGCCGCTACTTTAGAATTGGATCGTATGTGTCCTACCCACTGTGCTCTGCTCCTCCCAGCGACGAGAAAGGCTCCATTCTCATAGGCGTACCAAAGTGGATTAACATATGGATATCCACTCTCCGCCATCGTGCCGAGTTTCAACACTCGGGAGCCCGTAACAAGAAATTCCTCTAGTTGCTGTTTACTGAGTTTGGGCATTTTTCTGACCTCCCAACCTATTTACCTAAGATATAGCCACGATAACTTAATCATAATAATTTTTTTCGCAAATATCGATTCCTTATTCCCAATGAAGGGCGATAGTATAGTGCCGTATAATCCCAAAACTTATCTGAATCATTCAATCCGTGGCAAGTGAGAAAAATCAGCACAGGAGATTTGTTATGTCAGAACTTTACAATTTGACCATAGCAGAAGCGTCGGATGAAATACGCAACAAGAATGTATCTCCGGTGGAACTTTTAGAGTCATTCCTGAAAAGATCTGAATCCCTCGAAGATGATCTCAATGTATGGGTCACAATGGACCCGGAACTCGCTATGAAGGCTGCCAAAGTTTGTGAATCTGAAGTCGGCCTGGGGCGATATAAGGGTCCCCTCCATGGAATACCTATCGGGGTAAAGGATATTTATTACACGGACGATATGAAAACGACTTGCTGTTCACCAATATTCAAGGATTTCGAAAGTGGTTACGATTCAGAACCCGTAAAGTTGTTACGGGAGGCCGGCGCAATAATTATGGGTAAAACCGTAACTACACAGTTCGCTTGTGGGGATCCCCCACCAACCAGGAATCCGTGGAATCTCAGAAGAACTCCTGGGGGGTCAAGCAGTGGCTCCGCCGTTGGGGTGGCAGCAGAATATTTCCCTGCATCTCTAGGCTCGCAAACTGCCGGTTCAGTCCTTCGGCCTGCTGCATATAACGGAGTAGTTGGTTTCAAACCGACTCACGGTCTAGTCAGTAGGTTTGGAGTCTATCCGGTAGCTCTATCTTTGGACACGATGGGATGGTTTACGAAAAATGTACGAGATTCAGCCACGATGCTCCAGTGCATGGCAGGTTACGACGATAGAGACGAGGGTTCGGTCTTTTCTGAGATACCCAGGTACTCAGACGCAATTCTAAAAAGTAAAGCCCCCAAGATCGGCCTGGTAGAGCAATATTATCTGGACGAGGCTGATGCCGAAACGGTTTCCAGTATACGGGCTTTGGCAGATAAGCTTTCCAGTGCCGGAGCGGAGGTTAGCAAAATTTCTCTAGATGTCGACTTTGAACAAATTCTCGCTGCCCATAGAGTGATAATGACAGTCGAAGGTGCCTTTACCCACAAGGAAAACTTCGCTGAAAGACCAGAAGATTACTTGCCTCAAGTGAGAAACATAATAGAAACAGGAAACGGGACTTCGGGAGTCAACTACGTATCTGCAAGAAACGCTCAACGAAAATTGAAGTCAGCTGTTGAAAGGGCCTTTGGAGAGTACGATCTGTTCTTGTCTCCTACAGCAGTTTCAGGCGCCCCAACTCCGGAAACGACAGGACAACCTGTTTTCCAAGCCCCTTGGACTATGGCAGGCGTCCCTTCAATCAGCATACCGTATGCTCTAGATATAGACGGAATGCCCTTGGGTGCACAGTTGGCGGGTAAATTTTTAGGAGAGTCCGGTTTACTTGCGGCAGCGTCTTGGATTGAGAGTATTGTCGAATTCGGAGAAGTGCCCGATATTTCATAACAGCATGCGTCTACTTTAAGAGTGATTGTAAGGTGACCAAAATCGATGCCTGGTTGGAGAAAGCCGGCAACCGGTGGTTCTTCTTTGGATGGCTCATCGTATTAACATCTTTCGTATCAAGCATGATCAACTCTGGTACGGGCAGTTACGCTATTGGTTTTTTTATTGTTCCCATGGGGGAGGAACTAGGGATAAGTAGGACTCAGTTTTCTACTGTCCCATTGTTTAAGCTAGCAACAATACCTGTTCTCCCTCTACTTGGGTTATTGGTTGACCGCAAGCATGGGGCCAGGATCATACTGATTCTGGGAACCCTAGTCGGCGGCGGCGCTCTGGCCCTAACTTCACAGGTTAATAGTTTATGGCAATTCTACGCACTGTACGGCGTCATGTACGGCTTCGCAACCGCTGCAATGGGTAGCCAATTAGTCGGGCCAGCCCTCATTTCTAAGTGGTTTGTGCGATCCCGGGGACGAGCAATGGCAATTGGGACCATGGGAATATCAGCTGGTGGAGTTCTCATTGCACCACTTGCCGGAATCACCGTATCTCTTCTGGGATGGCGATCCTCCTGGGTGACGCTGGGGGCTGTAGCTATCCTGGCTATAGTTCCCCTTGCAATCCTATTCATAAGAAGGAGCCCAGAGGACGTTGGTATGGTCCCCGATGGGAAATCTCAGAATAGTATCGATACCGAAACAATTAACCAAAAAGAGACCCCGTCATGGACTCTTCAACAAGCCTTAACCAGTAGATCGTTTTGGATACTTGCAACAGTACAGACACTGGGTTTATGCGGATTAGGCCCTGTACTGTTTCATGAAATCGCCTACATACAAGACAAGGGGTTCAGCGTCGAAGTAGCAACTGTAGTGGCTGCTTCCCTTGCTGCATCGGCCATGGTGAGTAAACTACCTTTCGGATATCTTGCAGATAAAATGGATATACGGAAGATACTTGCGCTATGCCTCATTCCTGCAGGTTTATCGACATTTCTGATCATCCCCGCGTTATCTGTGTCTACCTTAATCGGGTGGGGCATTCTTCACGGTTTTTTCATGGGTGGATTCCCGACTCTAACGGCAGTGGCATTTCCAGAATACTTTGGCAGAAGCCATATGGGGAGTATCCGAGGAGCTCTTTCGCCTGCGACGATGGTAGTATCCGCTTCAAGCCCCCTGATTGGCGGCTTGTTGTGGACGCAGGATCACAGCTATGCGGTGGCATTCGTCGTATTTGGAATTGCCTGGATAGTCGCTGGAATTCTTCCCCTGACACTGGATGGACCTATCGGACCTCAACCCAAGATTACGTCAAATAATTGAAATACGGTGGTCGGTTCCAATACTTTTTACTTGTTCATGGTGATAGCATACTTTCGATAATTTAGGAGGAAGCTAGCACATGGTGCCACCGGGTGACTTTCTTGGAGTAATACCTTCATGGGCTGTCATATATGCTGCGACAGCGGTTTCTTTTGGCTCAGCTGTCGCAATCCTTTACATTCGAATGTTCCGACCTATTTTGGCGGGAAAACCTTCAGGGAGAACCGACCAACTCCCAAAACGAATATTCGGATCGATCCCTTATATTCTTGGACAAAAGAAAGTGTTGCAGAGCACTCATATCGCAAGAGATAGAGCCGGTATGGCACACGCGACAATATTTTGGGGATTCTTATCCTTTTCTGTCAGCTACATCATATTCATTTACGGAGATTCGATTAATCCAAGATTTTCAACCACGATATTGTCAGAAATGGGGGTGAGGATATTTGGAGCATATCTGGATTTCCTCTCGGTAGCTCTGCTAATCCTCATTGTGTTCGCCGTTCTAAGAAGATGGGTATTCACCCCAAAGAGGCTGAAGTTCGACCTTACTCAAAAGAGGGAGGCAGCAATAATACTTGCCCTGATCGCACTCTTAATGATCAGTACCATACTTGCCGAAGGCTTCTATGTAGCAGTTGAAAATTCTAACTCTCACTCCTTTCTCGGCAACGCTCTGGGCAACTGGCTCTCAGACCTAGGAATCACAAGCGGAGCAGCATCTGCCATATATCAGTCCAGCTGGTGGATTCATCTTTTCATAATTTTAGGATTTGCCGTGTACATTCCTGTCTCAAAGCATGTCCATCTAGTTGGTGCCCCAATAGGATTTATAGCCCGTCAACTTGGTGCCAAGGGAACTCTTACTACCATCACTGACTTTGAAGAGTCTGAGTCATTCGGTGCTTCTAAAATGAAGGATTTCAATCAGAAACAATTGTTGGATGCCTTCGCATGCGCTGTTTGCGGGCGCTGTACGGATGTATGTCCCGCAAACATTACAGGCAAGGTACTATCACCCATGCATGTGGTCCAGGGCCTCAGGTATCACATTGCAGACGCGACTTCCGTTAAAGAAGAATCAGAAATTCCGAATATCATAGGCACTAGAATCGAGAAACAAGCGGTATGGGACTGCCTAACATGTGGGGCCTGTACGGAAGTCTGTCCAGTAGGAAACGAGCCGTTTCATCCTTTGATCGATATTCGCAGATACATGGTTATGGAAGAGCCTGACATACCTGAAGGGGCACAAGCCACACTTCTCAATCTCGAACAGAGGGGTCATCCCTGGAGTGGAACTACTTTTACCCGTGAAAGCTGGTACGAGGGTTTAGATGTCAGAACATTTGCGGAGAATCCGAATGCTGAATACCTAATGTGGGTAGGATGCACGAATGCTCTTGAGCAAAGAAGCCAGAGCATCCCTCGTGCTATGGTATCAATTCTCAACAGAGCCGGATTGGATTTCGCAATCTTGGGGGCCGAAGAAACATGTACAGGTGACCCTGCGCGCCGCATGGGCAATGAGTACCTATACCAGATGCTCGCTATGCAAAATATAGAAACATTCAATCGTTATGGTGTGAAGAAAATTCTCACCAGCTGTCCGCATTGTTTCAACAATTTAAAGAATGAATATCCTCATCTGGGTGGTAACTACAATGTATTGCATTACAGCGAGTTAATTTCAGATCTAATAGATAAAGGTTCCATAAAGCCAGTAGTTGCTATCGAAACCAAGATGGCTTATCACGATTCCTGCTACTTAGGAAGACATAATGGCATTTATGAGGCTCCTAGAGAGGTGGCAAAATCAATTCCTGGCCTCGAGCTTGTGGAGATGGAGAATTGCCGCGGCAATGGGTTCTGCTGTGGCGCGGGCGGCGGCCATATGTGGTATGAAGAAGAAGGAACATCACGAGTGAATCATGCTCGGACAGACCAGTTTCTGGAAACCGGGGCTGACACTGTTGGAGTATCTTGCCCATTCTGCATGCAGATGATGGAGGAAGGAGTCCAATCAAAAGGAGTGAGCGACACCCGCCAAGTGAAAGATCTCGTCGAACTGGTAGAAGAGAGTTTAGGATAGTGACCTGGCAGTAGCCGATGCGGGAACTAGCTTTTTTCTTTATTTTCTTCGGCCACAGCTACGTATTTAGAGGGGCATTTCACAATTACGTTCTGGCTATCAAATTCGCTGCCTGGCACGTACTTACCTTCAAGAATAATTTCAGAATGCTCGTTGAAAAAGAGATCTGGAAGCACTCCGTCGTGTCTCGCCTGCATCACCTGATCACCATCCGTTAGGGCGAAATGAGCGAGCGTAGAACCTTCGGTTCTATGGAAAGACTCGGCTACTAGTTTTCCACTCACCCGTACAACCTTCCCCTCGGCAGTTGCAGGTTGATCGCTAATCTCACCCACCGTAAAGTAATATACCGTCGCTCCCTGAAATGCTACGTATGCAAAATATCCAAGAGCTGAGAACAACACAACAGCGGCAATGAGAGCTTTCCCTCTATTTGCAGTAATTAGCCCTGTCGCACCTTGATCTAGCTTTGATATCTCTTGTCTCTCACTCATGTTCTAAAAATTATTTGCCATTGTAAGATTCGTTTCCTGCCAATGTTTTTTTCAGGGACTGGAGTTCCCGTGTCATCTCCTTCAAGCGTTTTGATAGAAAGAAGACATAGGCAAAGAAAGCGATCCAAGTTAAAAAGAAGACAGCAAACAAGAACTTTAGATTAGCCTCAGGATCTTGTCCTTCCGAAGGAGAAGCCTCCAGAGAAGCAGCCATCAAAGAATGAACCGGGTATGTTAAAAAAAATACCAGTCCTAAAATCACAAGAAAGTATAGCTTTTTTCTAACCACTGCTAGCAACATATTGATGTACCTCGTCAAGAGCATCCTCTGCCCGTCTCATAGCGATTCTCTCGACTAAAATATAGATATAAAAAACCGTAAATGCTATGAATGCTATCCAGAAAGTTAACCGCATACTAGAATCGAGGCCCCCCGAATCCGCCAACGGACCTATGTTCAGATCCGGATGAGCCGTTCTCCACCATATTGATGCCATATAGATTAGTGGAGCATCCAAAGCACCAAGTAAGGCAACCACCGAAGAATATCGCCTTCCTCTTGATCCCTTGGGAGCATATGTCCGAACCATCAGATATCCAACGTAGATGAACCAAAGTATCAGCGTAGTAGTTAGCTTTGGGTCCCATGTCCACCAAACACCCCAGACTGGCTTTGCCCAAATCGCGCCAGTCACAAGAATTAGTGTCGCGAAAATTAAACCGAGTTCGGCCGCTGAATAAGCGATTGAATCCCATTTGTCATTTCTCGTAGAAAGATGCATTACACTCGCTATCCCAACAACGAAAATCGACACCATCCCTATCCATCCCAAGGGCACATGGAAATAGAAAATTCTTTGTGATATTCCCAGATTTTGCTCTGTTGGCACCCACATGAACACCAGATATATGGTGACTAGCATCAGTAATGTAGTGAGTGAGAAGAATGCAGTTCTCATTGGCGGCCTTAAAAGCCTCCTATCACAGCAGATCTAACCTTAGGTGGCCTCTTAACGTTTGTGAATTATATCACTGATCGGGGTTGTTCCCATTAGCTCGTTACGGCACCTATAGAGGCTGAGGAGACTAGCTTGGCGTATTTGGCTAGAACTCCCCTCTCATAGTTAGTCTTCCGAGGTTGCCACGCTTTCTTCCGCTCCTCAAGTTCAGCTTTCGTGATCTTAACATTCAACTGACGAGACTCTACATCCATCGATATGATGTCGCCTTGATTTATAAGTCCTATAGGACCTCCAACCGCCGCTTCGGGAGCAACGTGCCCTATCATTGGGCCTCTAGTGGCCCCAGAAAACCTGCCGTCAGTTATAAGCAGGGTAGAATCCCCTAAACCAGCCCCTATAATGGCCCCTGTAACCGCTAGCATTTCCTGCATGCCAGGTCCCCCTTTTGGGCCTTCATATCGGATGACTAAAACATCCCCGCCTTCTATTTCACCGTTGGTAACAGCCTCAAAGGCGTCTCTTTCACCGTCGTAAACTTTCGCGGGACCTTCATGCTGATGGTGACTAGTTCCAGAAACTTTGATTACTGCCCCTTCCGGCGCAAGGTTTCCCTTCAGTATCGCAAGACCGCCAGTCGAGCTTTTAGCGTTGGGTATAGAGAATATAACTCTTTCATCGGGTTTTGTTGTAACTCTTTGAAGATTCTCCCCTATTGTATTTCCATTAATGGTCATCGCCTCTCCGTGCAACATGCCGCCATCAAGAAGTTCTTTAAGTACGACCTGTACTCCGCCGGCTCTGTCCACGTCGGACATCACATATTTGCCACCGGGCCTCAGGTCAGTAAGGTAAGGTGTCTCCCTACTCAGAGCATCAAAATCATCAATGGTAAGGTCAACCTCTGCCTCGCGGGCAATGGCTAGCAAATGTAGTACAGCATTGGTAGAACCACCCATGGCGAGAACAAGTCTAATTGCGTTTTCAAAAGCAGCTCTTGTCATGATGTCTCTAGGCTTCACTCCTTTCTCCAACATCGAATACAAATGAGTACCTGCTTCATGTGCAACGTCCAGATTTCGATCATCCACCGCAGGAATAGACGCGGCCCCAGAGACTGACATTCCCATTGCTTCAATCGCAGACGCCATAGTATTCGCCGTAAACATTCCGGAGCATGCCCCTTCACCAGGACAGGCTGCACGCTCCATCTTTAGGAGTTCATCCAGGCTAATCTGACATTTCGAGTATGCCCCGACAGCCTCATACATATCTTGAATATTTATGTCCTGCCCCTCGTAGGAACCTGGCAGTATAGCTCCCCCATAAACAAATACCGAAGGTATGTTTAGTCGAGCCATTGACATCATCGCGCCAGGCATGTTTTTATCGCACGCGGCGACCACTATGAGGCCATCCATACCCTCCGTGAAACAAACAGTCTCAATGGAGTCGGCTATTACTTCGCGACTGACGAGGGAACCCTTCATTCCCTCAGTCCCCATAGATATGCCATCACTTATTGTTATCGTACCGAACATAAATGGAACCGCTTGAGCATCCCAAAGTCCCTGCTTAGCCTTCTCTGCTATACGTGTGAGGTGCACATTGCAAGGAGTTACATCACTGGCTAAATTCGCCACACCAACAAATGGCTTCTCCATATCATCATCGCTCAGCCCTACTGCTCTAAGCATCGACCTCGCGGGAGCTCTGTCCGGACCAAGACTGACAATACCCGACTTATGTTTAAGAAGAGCCAAATTTTTAGTTTTCGTTGCCATGGTTTCTCCACCTCTTATGAGAAATCTAAAATCCGCTACAGCTCAAGGATATTTCATATCTAAAAATGGGTACACTCACGATCGTCTCAGTGGAATTTTGCCTAGACTGAAATGTGTATATCGAGTCATGTATTAGTGATTTTGATGAGTCTCAGAAAACTCAGTCTACCAATACCAAGAACGTTAAAGTAAATAAACTATTCTTCAGAAGGACCGTGTTTATCCATAAGATCTATGACTCGAGGATCAATCGTGTCTGGGATGTCACGCCCCGAGTCGTAGTAAGCAATAGCAAGATGGGCGTCTCTATGAAGTTGCTCGCTTTCCGGCATATTCCTGAATATGTCACTATTTAATTCAGCAAACAGATTATCAATATGTGCTTTCTGATACATTTGAGTGCCTGCTACTATGGCTGAAATCTCTTTACAGCCCTGTGGAATTTCGTTCTGAGAGTCACTTTAATTCTCTATAGTCCGGCGTCGTACCCGGTCTTTTCAGCAAGAATCTCGGCCAGTTCATCTGCAAACTCTTTTGCGTCGTCTTCTGATGCAGATCCTCGCTCCTCTAATTTTTTCTTAAACTGATCAAAAAGCCATTCATCTTTGGTTCCATGTGGAAAGTCAAAGAATCCCCTGTCGAAGGAGGGCAACTCGTCAGGGCCAAAGTATCCTTTACCCCTCATTTCAAAACCTTCGAGGTTATGAGTACCTTTGCCCAATATGTTGCCTGTCTCAACGAAATGCTCCATTACTGAGGGCATCCCATACCGCTGTATGGGACAAACCAACATACAGACGCCGCAACCCTCGTAAGTCGCCATCACGGGCCGGCATCGATCGTACATTAACTTATGCTTCTCGGCGCCTCTCCACCAAACTTTATCTTTAACAAGAGCTCTACCGGGACATCGATTAACACAGACCTGACATTGTTCACAGAATTTGTGAATACCGTAATCAACCGGTTTATCGTATGTCACTTCGGCGTCAGTCGAAATGATGAAGATGCGGGACCGGGAGCCGAAATGCGGGGAGAGCAGCTGACCATTGGCACCAAGTTGACCGAGACCTGCCTCCACAAACATTGGAATGTAGGCGGCGCTATTATCATTAGGACTGTGTATTTGGGCACCATACCCAAGGGAACGAATAAACTCCGCTAGCTCCAGGGCGTAGGCACCTTCTTCTTCATAAGTTCCAAAGTGAGCGAATTCAGCCTGCATGCTGGGGATAGTTTGTGTTTGCCAGTAGTCCTGCTCAAGGGCGAGGCAAATGGCATGCTCATGCTTTACCCAACCTTTTTTACTCTTATACGTGTATCTTCGATCATATTTCGTAAACCCTACTTCCCCAAATCCAAGTTGCCGCGCCTTTTTACGGATCTCTTCGGTTACGTCCTTACCAACTATTGGTTCTACTTTAGGTTTAATATCACCTGAAACGAAGGCAGCGTCAACAAGGGGCTTATTATCCTTGTCATGTTGCTTTCGATACTCATACATTTCACCTGTGTATACAGTCCAAGTCCACTCGCGGTCTGCAGCTTTCTCAATAACCTGGGACTCTAACGGATAGTTTCGACTGTAAAAGTCAACGTCGATTTCTTTCTGGGGAATCCCAGGAACTGTAGCGAGTTCATCAGCAACTTTAATGGAAACGTCCGAGTCCCCGTCTTTTCTGCCGGGTCTTGCAATTACATGGTGCACATGTTTGAGTGCCATCTAAAACCCCTCCCTTAAGGAATCCGGATTCTATTCTTCACGTTCCTAACAGGTAATATATACGTCCTTTTTATCACGTCAGCGCTAGTCTAGGCAGTATATCTGCTTAAGTCAATAAGGGAATTACATGAATAACATAACAGTCATTAGCGAAACATTAGAGACGTTTACTTTTGGCAGATACCTTCTCGAATGATCGATTTTCTTCAGTGAACGATGTCCTAATTCACCGCGCGATACGCTCTCTTGCCGCTAAAGTATCTAGTTTGTCTAATGAAAAAAACTAAGCCCCCGATAACCAAGACACTCAAATATGTAATTGATCTGTCGCAAAGTGTGACCGCTGCTGCCTCAGGCCCATTAACCCCAAGTAGAAGTAAAGCTGTCATGCCTGGCTCTACCGCGCCTACCCCACCTGGTGTCGGTATTGTTGAAAGTACCGAACTACCGACCGCAACCACTACAAGTAGGACAAATCCCATTGAGATACCCAATGATTCCACTACAAGCCACAACCTTAAAACCTCCATCAACCACCCCAACGATCCCAAACCAGCAAGAAGAGGCAAGCGATCAAAGCTTCCTACCGCACCAGCTTTAAAACTAAGCGCGGCGCCCTTGAGTCTATTCGGTAAGATATTGGTGATCTGACTACCTGTGTGGAAAAGGCCCACGACCACTCCTATGAGGGCAACAGTCATAACGATTGCTGAAACCAGGAGAATGACAGAAATCGTACTTTCCATGTTTCTAGACAATAGAAACACAGATATTATTAGGGCTGTGGCCACTGTAACCATATCCAGTACTCGCTCTGCAAGTATGGTTCCCAAACTCCACGAAAATCCTTTGCCACTTTCTGAACCAAACGCATAGGCCCTATATGCGTCCCCCATCCTCAGCCAAGCAATCGAATTGACGAACCAGCCACATAAAATTAAAAGGCTGCAAGTCATAGGGCTTGGTACGGACTTGTTACTCGAGGAAACCTGGGCAAGTTCGTCACGATCTTCCCAAGCGTTGAGCCCAAGGTATCTCCACCTAAAACCGCGAAACAAGAAACTAGAATAGTAGATTAGGAATGCGCCAATATAGGTCAGAGGGTTTAGCCGTTTAATATTAGAACCTGTTTCCGACCAATCTAATTCGAATCTGGAAGTTAGGAAATAGATAAGGCAAACAGCGGTTACAAAAGACAAAAGGGTTGGCAGGGAGAAAATTCTTTTCTTGATCGAGACTGAGGAGTCTTCGCTCAGATGTGAGGTATTCAATTCGGTAACTTCTAACCCACCTTCACTTATGTATCCCTCATAATTGGCCTTTTAGAAGGGATTCCTGGCCTTCTGGGAAACCTGCTTGGAGTCTCCGCTATCTTGGAAATCACAACTAGATTACTTTTGAGAAATTCGAACTTATTACTGCAATCGATAATCGCGCTGATTTCCCCCCCTAGTTTAGCTATTGCTCCAAATGAGTTTTCAAGTTCACTTGAAATGTTCTCACCTTTGATTGCTACAACAGTGCCCCCGATTTTACAGAACGGTAACGTGAGCTCAGCTAATACTCGAAGTTCAGCGACAGCCCTAGCAACCACCAAGTCGTAAGCTTGTCGATGCTGTTGTTCGTTGGCTGCCGATTCAGCTCGATGTCCAAGAATTGCTACGGGTTTGAGTCCCAGATGTGCAGTTGCCTTTTCTAGAAACACAGTTTTCTTCTTCACCGAGTCTAAAAGAGTAAGGCAGATGTCAGGAAACAAAATTTTCAAAGGAACGCCCGGAAATCCTCCTCCGGAACCCACATCCAACACCCTAATTCTCTGATGTTCCGATTTCTTCTTGAAAGAATATGCCAGTGTTATAGCAGCAGAATCGAGGTAGTGCCTTTCGACAGCCTGTTCCCAAGTAACCACGGTTGTCAGGTTCACTTTCGCGTTCCACGATTTTAAAAAGTCATGATACGTGGAAAATTGTCCCAGGATTTCCCGGCTTGCAGGAAGACCCATTTCGGAGAGGCTATTTTTCAGCAGCAAGGTGGATTCGTGCAAAGTGCTATAACCTACATTCAGTTTATTACAAAGCCATTTATAACAGACACCTATTTAACCTCGCTGCCTTAGCTTAGTCAGTTGAAATCGTCTTCCATTACCGCACTGCAGCATACTTCGTAAAATGGTCTTTGCGGAATCCATATGAAAGGGCGCCTAAACTTGAATGAGCCTCATTATCTCACCCTATGTAAGGCTCAAATCGAAAAAACTCTCGACTGCCCTGTAAGGTACTGGTATTATCCTTCGGTGTAGAATTACATCGCTTGCGATTTTGCACAAGCGGCCAACATAATAAAATAGGTTGAGACAGGTGGGTGAAAGGGCATTGATTTTGTTGGAAATCAATGCCTGATAGACGCTATTATGGCGTGTCTGATTGTGTTAGGGTTGTTGACGCATATAACTAAACAAAAAAGCAACTCCAGTCATATTAACTGGTCAAGGAGGCAGCTTACACGCCATGTTCAGGACCAAGACATTAGTTATTCTGGCCCTCATGTTGTTTACGCTTGTTACACCTGTTTTGGCTACTCACGCGGACGATGAGGCCGAATCAGTCGGTACAGCGTCGGTGCAAGACGATCAGGCTACGAATGACTCTGTAATCATTTCTCTCACAGGAATATCGCCAGCAGGCCCTGGCTCATCTTACCTAGCGTCTCTCGTGTCAGCTGATGGTGAAACCATTCTTGAGCTCGGAACAGCCTCTGTCAATCTGCCCGTTGTACATGGCGTAGTACAGGGCACAGGAACAATGGATCTCGTTTTTGGCAGCGGATCAGCCAACTATGACGGTGCCAACCTGCTGGCAAGTTTCAGCAGAATTAAGATAACAGAGGAACCTTCAGGCACCTCTATATATAGTGACGCTCTGCCAGGAGATGCGGTGGATGAAATCAAGGAAATGCTTGACGACATAGCCTCCTTGAATTCAGCTCTAGATACTGCAATTACCTCAGCTCAATCAGCGCAGGCCGAGTCAGACACAGATGGAATTAACTCACACATCAATGAGGTAGTAGCCGCGATCGCGGGAGTTGGGAGTTTATCGGATAGCATCAATGCACACGCTGTAGCTGCCGGAGGGGCAGCAACAGATGAATCTGGCATTACAGATGGTGCGACAGGAATAGCTGCGATGACTTCCAATATCAACGGATGGACGGCCGCGGTTAAAACAACATCTGAAGATGACATACTGAGCCAATCCAGTGCAGCCGTAGCCCAAATATTCGTAGACAAGGTAGTCAACGACTTATCAGCCGCAAGAAATGGTTGGGACGCAGATAATAGCGGTTCAGTCGACGCGACAGCTGGTGAAGGCGGATCTGCCCAAGCTTACTCGGTCGGCCAAGGAATGGCCACATTCACTCTGATCGCAGGTGATTTGCCCGCACCAGAGGGAGTAACAGCGGTAGTAGTGGTACCCGTAGCTACACCAACACCGGTACCCGTAGCTACACCAACACCGG
>ERZ651768.151-NODE-151-length-48852-cov-5.347822_pt1 | contig 48852 bp, 49 predicted proteins | sample MGYA00514754_ERZ651768 | MGnify/ENA metagenome assembly ERZ651768
AGTTGGGAATCGGGAGCTCCGCCTCGTCGGTCGAGGGGCTCTGTGCAGTTTCACGAACGGCCATGATGGCTCCTAACTCCGGGGCAGTTGCTGGTGTGTAATCGCTGGTGCGCCGTTACTCGTCAAATTGGATCGATCAGCGGGTCGCCGACAGGATACGTGACTTCTCGGCACGGCCAGGAACCGCAACTCCGTTTCTCCGGGTTAGGATCGCAAGGGGCAGGATCGCAGCGGACTCCAACATACGGAGGGACAGTCGGTCAATGGTATGATTTACGTGCTCGGAGGTGAGTCCCAGGGGGACCCCGTCAGCGTTATTCGACATGAACCAGAGGATGGTCGTTGATCGGTCCCGTCGGGCGTCTCAACCGGCCATCGCATCGCCCGATCATGTTCTCGCCTTGCCCCCTCACGTTGACCGCATCAGCCCCACGCTTCACATTATCCTGACCCGCCAGAAGGGCTATCTGATGAGAGTGCCGGGCAGGTCCTGGATTCCGCCGGAATGGAGGTCGAGATGAGCAATCGTATGATGGTGGTTCTCGCAGTTCTCTGTGCAACGGCAGCGCCTGTCTCGACCGCGGCGGCGCAGTCTCGAGCCTCCGACGCCGAGTGGGAAGTCCCAAGGACAGTCGACGGCCGTCCGGATTTTCAGGGGAACTGGTCGAACTCCACGCTCACTCCGTTTCAGCGGACTGGGGATAGGGGTCCGGTGTACACCCCGGAGGAAGTCGCGGAGAGAGAGCAGACCGACGGTAACTGCCCCGCGAATCCGGGCACCGTCATGTGTGGAAGGACGGAGCGCACGTCCGGGAGTAACGAGGCTCGACTGAGCGGCGTCGAATACAACGAGGTCTATTGGGAGCGGGGCTCGCGGGTCGCCGTCGTTAATGGCGAGCCCAGAACCTCTCTGGTCACGGTTCCGGCGAATGGGCGTCCCCCGGCGCTCACGCCGGAGGCCCAACAGATGATGCAGGAGCGCCGGGATCTCAGGAGCCCCTTCGGCCAATACGACCACCCGGAACTGAGGCCGATGGCCGAGCGCTGCATCATGTTCGGGTCCCCTGTGGGCCCCCCCATGCTCCCCACCGGGGCCTACAACTCCAACTACATCATCGTGCAGACGGCCGATCACCTGATGATCATGTCGGAGATGGTTCACGACGTACGGATCATCCCGATTGGTGAGCCCCAGACGATGCGCAAGGACGTCCGTCCGTGGTTCGGCAATTCCTGGGGTCGTTGGGAGGGAGACGTGCTCGTGGTCGAGACCACGAACATCAATCCACAACAGACGATCCGGGGAGTCCCCCCTTCGGAGGACGCTCTTGTAATCGAACGCTTCAGTCGGGCAGACGAAGAGACGATCCTCTACGAGTTCACCATCGATGATCCGACGATGTGGACCGAACGCTGGGGCGGACAGATCCCGATCAACAAGTTCGACGCCCAACTCTACGAGTACGCCTGTCACGAGGGCAACTACAGCTTAGCGGGCGTTCTGAGCGGTGCGCGTTATGAGGAGAGGATAGAAGCGCAGGGAGCGAGTGACTCCAGGCGGTAGTGGCCCACCGCAGATACAAGTAGGCAAACATGTGGTTTCCTCGCAGGGACCTAACCCCGAGCGATTCCTGGTGATCACGAACTGGTTCGAGGCGCTGGGGGAGCGGGTGGGCCACTGACATCGAGCGGGGGGTCGGAGAGCATCGCCCAATCCGACGTGGATCCCCTCCGCCGGGTCGTGCTCATGAGTGCCAGGGACGCGTTCTCGAGTCAGGCCGAAATCGATCGCCAGTGGCAAAAGCTGAACTTCACGGACCCGCCAGACTTCGAGCCGGCCGTGGAGGAGCATGGACATCTCGTGGAGATACTCCACGGGTTCGGGATCGAGACGGTGTTACTCCCGCATGCGGACGAAGGGACCCTCGACGCCATCTACGTCCGAGACGCCTCGGTGGCGACCGATCGAGGGATCGTCCTGTGCAGCATGGGCAAGGAAGCCCGACGCGCCGAGCCCGCCTCTCAGGAGGCCCAGTTTAGAGCTTGGGGGCTTCCGATCCTGGGAAAAATCGGTGGGGAGGGCCGGCTGGAGGGCGGTGATGTCGCCTGGCTCGACGAACGTACGGTGGCCGTCGGCAGAGGTTATCGCACCAACGACGAGGGTATCCGTCAGTTTCGCGCCCTGTTGGGTGATGCCGTGGACGACTTGATTGTGGTGCCGTTGCCCCATTGGCGGGGTCCGGGCGACGTCTTCCACTTGATGTCCATCTTCAGCCCCATCGATCGCGATCTGGCGCTCATATACTCGCCGCTGATGCCGGTTCCGTTCCGCGAAGAGTTGCTCGAGCGAGGGTTCGGGCTCGTGGAGGTTCCGGACGAAGAGTTCGAGACGATGGCCGCGAACGCTCTGGCTGTCGCTCCTCGGAAGTGCTTGCTTGTTGAGGGGAATGCCCGCACTAGGGCGCGCCTCGAGGAGGCCGGGGTGGAGGTGACGGAGTACCGGGGTGGGGAGATCAGCTTGAAGGGGGGCGGGGGCCCCACGTGCTTGACACGACCGCTGGAGCGTCTGCTGTAGTACGATCCGCGCTGTGCCCGATGGGGCGGCTGGCGAGACGCTTGCCGCCACACACGCCCTGGAAGCATCTTGTCGGCCATGGCCGATCTCGTCTCCCGATCGAAAGTCGCCGCATGAGGCCCGTCACGCTGGGGTGCACGATTGCGCTGATTTCCGTGCTGAGTGCCGCAGGTTCCAGCGCGGCCCAATCCGACCTGGATGCAGTCATGACGCTGCCGGACACCATACCGATCTTTCCTCTCCAGGACGTCGTACTGTTTCCAAACAGCAGTGTGCCGTTGCACATCTTCGAGTCGCGTTACCGCGCGATGGTGGCTGACGCACTCGAGGGCGACAGCATCATCGGCATGATCTTGCTGCAACCGGGCCACGAGGCGGAGTACGAAGGACGACCGCCGATTTTCGAAGTCGGTTGCGCTGGGGTCATCATCACGGCCGAAGAACTGCCCGACGGACGGTACAACATCGTCTTGGAAGGGTTCGAGAAGTTTCAGGTCCTGAGCGAGGATGCGAGCCGTTCCTACCGGCTGGCGGAGGTTGAAGCACTGCCGGAGGTGATCGAGCCAAGCGATCGCCCGCTACTCAAACAGAGACGCCAGCAACTCGAAAGAGCCCTCAGTTCCGTTTCGCCTGGTATAGGGCTGCCGTCTTCGGATCTCCCGGATGAAGAGGCGGTCGACGGCCTCTCGGCCGTTCTCCCGCTCGAGCCGGCCGTCCGGCAGGACCTGCTCGAGGCGGACGGTCCGGCCGAGCGGGCGTTGAGGCTCATTAGGCGGCTCACTGGAGGCCGCAGCGCTGCTCTTACTGCTCGTCCTCGTCCTTCTGGTTCTTCGAACGGGACAGGAGCTTTATGAGCACCCAGCCCGCAACGACCAGACCGATGATCACGGGAATCCAGCCGAGGAACTGCAACAGGATCGCCCCCCCAAGCACCACTGCCCCTCCCTGAAGCCACCCGATCACCCTCGAGGTGACCGTGGCTCGGGTCAGTTGCGCCTCTGTGTAGGTCTTCTCGGGAAGATTCGCCGTCATCAATCCGCCACACCTCCCAACCGTACCGGCGTCGCACCCCCGAGGTGGATGCCGTTGAAAAGGAACTTGAACGTCGCATGAGGTTGCGCCCGCTTCTTGATGAGCGGACCAAAGAGGAACATGCGGCCCGCGCCGAGTTTGGCCTCTGAGACCGTTGTGCCGCCGAAGAGCCGCTGCTCCCCCCAAGCCCACCCGCTCAGAAGCGGCGTCTCGGAGTCGAACCACGCCACGGGTGTGACACCCAGGCTGGGCGCTTGCGGCAAGAGGCGGAAAACGGGGCTGTTGTTGAACATGATGTTCGTGTGGTCCCCGAACCCATAGGCGAGCGGCTGTGTGTTGTCGACCGCCATCTCGAGCACCGAGCTGGGCACGTAGTACTCGGCACGCCCCAAGGGATTGTCCGCTCCGTCCGTAAGATGGTTCGTCATGGGCAGACCCGCATGAGTCGCGATGCTGGTCGACGAGCCGATGGCTAGGAGCGTGCCCCCGGCCCGGACATAGTCGATGAGGTTCGGCACGGTCTCTTGGGCGGTTACGCTGCCGAGCATCGGCTGATATTCCTGCGGGATATTGCTCCGGCCACCGGCGCCACCCCGACCCCCCCCGAAGCCGCCACCAGCCCGTGGGATCCCTCCGTCCTCGAAAACCAAGACGTCGAAGTCGTCTTCGAGCCGCGTCCCATTCAGGGTCTGGGGATAGACCACTTCGTACGGGAACTCATACTGCTCGAACATCCATCGTGTCCACCCGGACGACATCGAACCGCCATATTGGTCCCAGAGGCCGACGGTGACTGGGCTGAGTTCCAGTGCGTCCACGTTTGGCGTGGATCCGGCGCCCACGAAATCCAGACCGAGCTCGGGGGCGATCTGTGCGATCATCTCACGGCTCATCGCCGTCGAGGGCACCCACAGGGTTCCGGGAGGCCAGCTTTGACCGGCGGCGGTCACGGACTCCGATATCCAATAGACCTGCTGGTTCGCCGCAAGCAGTCGGTTCGTCGCGATGGCCGCGTCGATCACGGCGTGGCTGACCAGGAAGCCGGTGACGCCGTCAGCAGAGGATGGCGTATGGAAGTCGACGACGGCGCCGTCAGCATCGGTGACACGACCTGGAGGCGGTGACGAGAAGCCTTCCACCACCACAAAGGGTCCGTCGAAGCCTTCCAGAATACGATCGAACTCCACACCCATCTGCAACGCGAGCGTGTACCCTGCGTTGTCATAGGGGGGCACGGGCGGACCACCGTCGTACTCGAAGTCGTTCGGATGATCCTGCGGCTCGAACATGTCGTACACGTGCGGGGCGTAGGCTTGATCGCTACGCACGATGAGCGAGTTGGTAGGGTAGGTCTTGTCGTCGACGGTGAAGTTTGCCGTTGCCCTGTGGATCGTGACCCCATTCTTCTCCAGCGTGTTCACGAACTTCACGGCGGTGGGGAAGTCGGGCTGGTCCGAGGGGATGATGTAGCCGCGCGGGTCTCGCAGGTCGGGATCGCGGAAGCGTTGGAACCCGTCGGCTGGCAAACCGCCGCGGCCGAAGCCTCCTCCGCCCCCGCCCGCTGCTGCACGCCTTTCGGCGGCGAGCTCGGCGGTCACGCTCTCGACGAGTTTGGGCCTGATGGTCCACGAGTCCTCGCTCCCGCGCTGGATAGCCTCCGCCCCCATGCGATAGCGGTTGTGGAGCAGGGTCTCGCGGTACCGCGAGGCGTAGTCCAGAATGGCGCGGTTGTTCGTGATCGAGTAGTCGACGGACTGCCGGAAATGCCACTCCTGGGGCTCGATCGGAGCGGGCAGATCGTTCACGGCCAGCAGCCGGTTGGGCACGAACTGGATACGCATGGGCGTCGGGTTACCCTGCGTCTCCGTCAGGATACCGATCATGTTGTGGAAGTAACTGGTGGTGCGGAGGTTGCCGTTGAACCACGCGGAATAGTTGGCCCCCTGCCGCATTGTCGCACCCGGCTTACCCTCGGCGACGAGTCTCTGATGCATGGCCGTGCCCACGGCCTGGATTCCGAGCGTCACGAGCGGATGTACGTTGTGGTTTGGGGGATCCCGGAACGGCGGTGCGAAGAGTACCGTGCCCGAGGGGCCCGTCTGGTGGTGGTTGTACATGATCTGGGGATACCACTCGCGGAACATGATACGCGAGATGTTCTCGGTCTCGGGCTGCGTCACCATGTAGGAGTCGCGGTTGTTGTCGTGTCCGACGTACTTCTGATAGAGTCGGGGGATGCCGCCGGTGCTGCGCTGCATCGGGTCGGGCTCGCGCATGTACCAGCCCGACACCAGCTCCATTCCGTCCGGATTGGCGTGCACCAGCAGCGTGACCACGTCGTCCAGAAAGCGCTGAGTCTCGGCGTCGTCGAGGCTCACCATCTGATAGGCCATCTCCATGAGCTGCGCTGCGCCAAGGACTTCGGTCGCGTGTAACCCTCCGTCGATCCACACCACGGCCTTGGCGGTCTGTGACAGCTCGCGTGCTTCTGCCTCGCTAATGTCATTCGCGAGTGCCAACCGCCGCGCGTTCGTCTTGTGCTGCTCGAGGTTCGCGTGGTTCGCCGGAGACGTGATGATGGCCATGAGGTGAGGCCGGCCTTCGGCGGTATAACCGATGGTGTCCAGCACCATACGCGGTGACTCCGAGGCGAGCTTCTGCCAGTACGCGGTCAGTTCTGTGTACGTCGCTAGCCAGTAGTCGTCACCGATGTTGTGACCGAACTCGGTCATGGGTGTGGTGACGTTCTGAGCGTGGAGAGCCGTCCCCGTCGTCAGGTGGAGGGTCGTTCCCGCCACTACCAGGAGCGCGGCGCACAGAAGTGTCCGAATGGAGATGTACATGTGTATGTAGGAACGCTTTTTCATGATGACGTACCCTCCTAGTTGCCTGACGGTGGCAGCATCTTGAGGATTCCCTCTCCGGCGGGTCCACTCCCGTCCGAGCAAGGCCCCTCGAAGCTTCCGTCCTCCTTCCGGAGAAGCCTACAGTCGAGTCGGATATCCGGCGCCCACCAGAAGGTCAGCTCGTCTCCGTCGAGTTTCACGTCATTAAACACCATGGGCGGCTCCACCAGGGGCGCACTCATGACGATAGAAAGGGCGCCGTCGGTCCCACCGACCTCGAACGTGACGGGAACTTCACCGCCTGGGGGAGGGGTCAGTGTGCCTGTCCACGTGCCTTGCTCCAACTCCTGAGCACCCACGGGGATCGTGACCCACATCACGAGCAGGGTAACCATTCCTAGTCCTGCGGCCGTCCGTTTCATTCCATCGCTCCAGTCGGGTGAGGAGTGATTCTCGCGTGTGAGGTTGTGTGGAGCAAGCACGCCTTATTACGTATGGCGGGTTCTTGCTTGCACCCACCGCTCCGCTCGCGGGGTACGGCCTCGAGTGGTCGAGAGCCCGGTGCCTGGGTTTTGCGCGTAGCCGAGGCGGACCGGCTCCCTATATTGAGTCGCGAAGTTGTTAGATGGACGCTTACCGGAGAGGCAAGGTGAGATTTCGAAGCTCACGCTGGAGCGTACCAGTGGTGTTGGCTCTACTGCTGGCCGCCTGCGGGGATGACAGCACCGGTCTCGCACCGCTGGCGAGCGGCAACTGGTCGGCGTCGTACACTGACGACGCCACCGGATGTGGTGGAAGCATCACTGAGGGTACCGTCGATCTTCTCATCGTGCAGGTCGGCATTGACTTGAGGGTCACCAGCGCAGGGCTTTACTACACCGGAACCCTCATCGATACGGAGGGCACGTGGGCGGCCACGTACCGCGCAGATGGTGGTTCGAGATCCGAGGAGTTTACGGTGACCTTCACGGACAACAATACCGTGTTGAGCGGCGGCTCTACCTGGACCTGGACTGGCGGCGGGGCTGTTTGTTCTGGGACCTCCACGATCGAGGCCTCCAAGTAGGGTCTTGTCTCACAGTAAGGGAAGGGGCCCGGTGTTACAATCGCTCATCGGATGGCCTACCTGCCCGTCACTTCATCACTGGTATCGACATCCAGCTCGAAACACTGCCTGCCTGCTCCGTGCTTCCAGAAATCCGCCGAGCTTGGACGCCCCGGCGTCAGCGACTCGAGATCGAAGGTTGCACAGAGCTTGTACGTATCCTCGTCCATCGCGGTAAAGTCGTACGGCTCTGCTGAGCCCGGATCCTGCATCTTGACCTCGACGCGTGGGTCCGCCATCAACTCCTCGAGGGATGCAGGCAAGCGTTCGTTACGGCTCCAGAACGAATCCATCCCAGCCATGATCTCCTTGAGGTCCTCGATTCGGGTCGAATCGAATCTCTGCAGGCGGCTCTCGGACGGTGTCCCGACCAGGATGACGCCAGTGATGATGGATATCAGACTGACGACTCCGGCGGCGGCCACTATGGTTTGGCCGGGAGACGGCTTCATGCTTCGACCTCCTTCTCATCGCGTCGAAGCGCCGTTAGGAAATAGACGAAGGCAGTACCGGCGATACCTCCGATCGTCAGGGCCCGCAGCAGAAACTGGATGGCCAAGTCCCCGGAGATGAGGTTGTAGACCAAGGTGGTGGCGTCACCGATGAGTACAGCTCCTGCGATCGCCAGGGTCAAGTAGGTGAGCCACTGGCGAATGGGGGAGGTTCGTTTCAGCGGTGCGAGAGCGAGCGCCCGGCTATTGGCCTTTGCAGCGTAGAGGAAGATAGGCGTGGCGACGAAGAGCGCCGCGATCGACGACCGGATGGTGTCCGGGATCTGCTCGTCGATAAAGTCCTGGGACCACAGCGGATCCGGAAAAGCGAGGTTGATGAATTGGAAGAGAAGGATTCCCAGGCTAACGGCACTCATGTAGAGTGTGCCGAAGAGAACCAGGTACTCGAACGCCTCTCGAGCCGAGAGCGACGGTCGTCGTCGGGGTACGGGAATGGGGAAGTCGACTGCCGCGAACGACCGGAGGGCTGCTTGCACCTCTTCGTTCGACCAATCGGCTTGACTCAGCGCGTCTCGGATCTCGTCGCGTGGTAGGCCTCGATTCAGGGCCTCTCGGATAAATCCCGTAAGATCTTCATTGATTGCCATGGTGGCTCTCCGGATGAGTGTAGCCGCGCTCGAGAACGGGAATGGGCATGCACCGGCCTCTACAGCCCGAACAACCTCAGGATGTCGTTGGATAGAGCCAGGAGCATGATCCCCAGGACCACCACGACCCCGACTTGACTCCATCTCATCCTCGTCTCCACCGAAAGCGCCTTGCCACGGACGGCCTCGATGCCGAGAAAAACAAGATGGCCACCGTCCAAAACCGGAATGGGAAGCATGTTGAGAATCGCAAGGTTGATCGAGAAAAAGGCCATGAACCGCAGAAAGGTCTCCAGCCCGCGTTCCGCGGCCTGTCCGGCGATGTCCCCGATCGTCCCGATGCTCCCGAGCGAGCGGAGTGGCACTCCGCCGGTAAACAAGTCGCGAACGAAACCCAGGATCTGCCGGCTGACGCCCACCGTCTCGGCATAACCAAGCTGCACGGCTTGGGTCAGCGAGACGTCCTCATACACCAACTCCCCAACCGGCGCGCTGATCCCGACCTTCCCCTCGGTCACCGTTTCACCCGTCACGGGATCTTCTTCTTGCGTGGCCTCCGGTGTCACCGAGAGCGTGAGGGAGCGGCCCTCTCTCTCCAGCGTAACCTCCATGGGGATATCCGGGTGGGCCTCGATCACGTCCACCAAGTCCCACCAGTTGCTTATGGCCACCCCATCCGCCACCGAAATCCGATCGCCGGCCTCCATCCCACTCCGCGCTGCCGGGTCGCCAGGGACAAGGAGGCCCACTTCTGCGTCGATCCAAAGCAACAAGCCATCCTGTAGAATCCGGACCCTCTCCTGCGGATCGGGAGTGAGGTCGATCTCGACCTCCATTCTCGGCTCGTCCGTGACGATCGCAAGGGGCCCGGCAGGCGCCTCGAGAAAGCCATCCCGGACGTCGCCCGCATGGTTCACCTGGACGCCTCCGATGGAAACCAGCCGAGCTCCGGAGGGCAACTCGGAAAGCGCCTCCGCGCCGGGGGGAAGTAACTCCGGCACAACACGCCCCACCCGATGTTCGGCGAGCTCCTGGAGCCCCCACCGAGCGTTCACACCTGTATAGACAACAAACGCGAACAACATGTTCATGATCACGCCCGCCGAAATCACGAGCGTCCTAGCCCATATAGGTTTGGCGTCGAAGTCGCTCGGCCTCGGTTGGCGAGGCTGATCGGCTACCTCTCGCTCCTCCCGTTCCTCCTCGCCCGGGGCTCCCTCGAGCCCCATCATCTCGTCGTCCATCCCGCCCATCTTCACGTATCCGCCCAGTGGCACCCAGCTGATCACATACTCGGTTTCGCCCCTCCGGAAGCCGAACATGGTCGGACCCAAACCGATCGAGAAACGTTGCACTTCGATGCCCACGGATTTCGCGGCCATGAAATGGCCGAGCTCATGCACAAAAATGAGGACGCCAAGGACGACAATCGTTGCGAGAATCGTCACGGGGCCTCCGATATCCCTCTCATAACCTTCCTTCCCATTCGCTTATGCAGGCCTCAACCGCCCGTCAGCGATCGACGTGAGCACACAAAATCGCGGGCTGCAGCGCGGGCTGCAGCGTCTGCTTCCAGTACGTCATCCAGCGTCTCCGCGTTTCGTTTCGGAACCGTCGCCAACGCGTGCGCCACTACTTCCGGCATATCGATGAATCGGATGCCCCGCGAGAGGAAGGCCTGCACAGCGATTTCGTTCGCCGCGTTGAACACGGCCGGCGCGGTGCCGCCCCGGACTCCGGCTTCTACCCCGAGCTCGAAAAGCTCGAATCGCTCCCGATCGATCTCCTCGAACGTCAGAGGTGAAGACCGGATCGGGTCGAAAGTCCTCAGCGAAGTATCCGCCACATGCTCCGGATGGGACAGCGCATAAAGGATCGGTAGTTCCATCGTTGGGAATCCGAGTTGCGCGAGGACCGAACCGTCATTGAACTCGACAAAAGAATGAACGATGGACTGTGGATGTATGATGGCCTCGATCTTGTCGTAGCCGATCCCGTAGAGAAAATGGGCCTCGATGATCTCGAGTGCCTTGTTGGCCAGAGTGGCCGAGTCGACCGTAACCTTTTCGCCCATATCCCACGTCGGGTGACGGAGCGCGTCTTCGGGACCGACGTTTGCGAGCTCGCCCGCATCGAGCCCGCGAAAGGGCCCCCCGGAAGCCGTTAGCACCAGACGTGCCACGGACCCGGAGTCGTGAGCCTGCAGACACTGCAGAATCGCCGAGTGCTCACTGTCGATGGGGATCAGCTCCCCACCACCCTCACGAGCCGCATCAATCACGAGCGAGCCTCCAGCCACCAGTGACTCTTTGTTTGCCAACGCCAGTCGCTTCCCCGCGCGGAGCGCCGCAAAGGTCGCCTCCAAACCCGCGGACCCGACGATAGCGTTCACCACCACGTCCACATTCACATCCTCGACCACCTCCAGCACCGCGTCCCCCCCGCTTCTCCACATCGCGTCGGGCAAGCTGTGGCTGCCGTTCAGAGCCTGCGGATCGGCCATCACCGCGACCGGCACGCCATACTTCTCTACCTGCGCCGCGACATCATTCAAAGAGTCGTGTGCACACACCGCAACGACTTGAAATCGATCCGTATGGCGAGCAATGACGGACAAAGTGGCCCGGCCGATGGAGCCGGTGGATCCGAGGATGGCGACCTTGGTCAAAGCCATGGGCGGATCAGTAGGAGGAGGGTGTAGGTAAGCGGCACTGTGAAGAAGAGTGCGTCCAAGCGATCGAGGACACCTCCGTGGCCGGGGAGCAGATGGCTCGAGTCCTTCACCCCGGCGTCACGTTTGAGCACCGATTCGGCGAGGTCGCCCACTTGCCCAACCACAGCGATCGGAACACTCAACGCTGCCCCTACCTGCCAGGACAGACCGAACTCGGGGACCCCTGAGAGCCAGAGCCGAGCGAAAATGCCGCCAGCCAGCACAGATCCCACGAGTCCGCCGATTGCCCCGACGATTGTCTTGTTGGGACTCACAGCCTCAATGAGCTTCGTCCGGCCCCACCGAGATCCACAACCGTAAGCAAAAGTGTCTCCCAACCAGGTGACCCAGATGGGAAAGATGAGCAGGGCAGCACCGTGGATGGCCGTGGCCTCGTTGGAAACCTGGTCGGGAAGTGCACGAAGCAGGACCCAGAACGAGAGCGCACCACCGGTGTAGAGGGCGCCCATGATCGTCCTGGATGCGGCGTCCATAGGGCGACCGTCGGGCCAGCGAAACCAAAGCGAGAGGGCGAGCACCAGCAACACCGTCCCCAAGACCAGTCCGAAGGCCCAGGAAGTGAAAGCTCGGTAGTCCGGGTACAACGCCGCCATCAGCGGCAGCGCCCCGGCAAGTGCAGCTCCCAGCCCCCTGAAAGCCACGGTATCGTCCGGCTTCAAGTGATAGTACTCGCGAGCTCCAAGGACCCCGGCGGCCGCCATGAGGACCCCAACGGGCCAGACTCCCCAATAGATGATGAAGACCGCCAGGGGAATCCCCACGGCAGCGACCATAAGCCGGCTGGTTAACTCTCGCCTCGGCACTTCCTATCCAACCGTAACACGACCAAATCGACGATCGCGCTCTTGGTAATCCAATACGGCCCGGAAGAGATCCTCTCTGGAAAAATCGGGCCACAGGACCGAAGCGATGTGCAGTTCCGTGTAGGCCACCTGCCAAAGCATGAAATTAGAGAGACGGGATTCGTCCGAGGTGCGAATCATGAGGTCCGGATCCGGAAGGCCCGCAGTGAACAAGGCGGCCTCGAACGACGCTTCATCGAACTCCTCCGCCAAGAGGTCCCCGGAGACCGCACGCTCCATCATCTGCCTGCACGCCCTCAGGATTTCCTCCCGTCCGGAGTAGGAAATCATGAGATTGAGACGCAAGTGCATGCCACCGGCGGTCTCGGTGGTGATGAACTCCACCGACTTTGTCGTGGAAGCATCCAGCGCATCCAGATCGCCCAGCACACGCACCTCGCAGCCTTGCTCCCTGAGTTTTTGGGTCTCCTTGGACACGTAGAGACGGAGCAACCCCATCAGCGCAAGCACCTCGGATCGAGGCCTCTGCCAGTTATCGGTAGAGAATGCGAACAGCGTCAGGATTTCAATGCCCGCATCGAGGGCTCCTTCAACCGACTCCCGGACAGCCACCATCCCACGCTTGTGCCCCGCCGCGCGCGGTAAATTCCGTTGCTTGGCCCACCGGCCATTACCATCCATGATGATCGCAACATGACGGGGAATTCGCCCATTGAGGCGGATTTTCTGCAGTAGTTCAGAAGACGCCATGAAGAGTCAGCCGAGCCAGCCTAGTCGCGACGAAGGGTCGCCAGACGCTAGAGGGCCATCACCTCCTTTTCCTTCTTGTCGAGCATCTCATCGATCCGTTTCGAGCAGGCGTCCGTCAGCTTCTGGATCTCATCCAGTTGATGGTGACCCTCATCTTCGCTGGTCTCATGCTCCTTCATGGCATGCTTCACCTCATCGTTCCCAACTTTCCGCGCGTGGCGCAGCGAAACCCTGCCCTCCTCAGCCATATGGTGGAGGAGTTTCACGAATTCCTTCCGGCGTTCCTCGTTCAACGGAGGGATCGGAATCCGGATAATATTCCCGTCGTTCGCAGGGTTGAAGCCGAGATCCGATGTCAAGATCGCCCGTTCGATGTCGGGCAGGAGCGTATTGTCGAACGGCTGGACAACCAGGAGCGACGCTTCCGGCGTGGACACGCTGGCCACCTGATTCAGCGGCATCTTGGCCCCGTAGGCATCAACCTTCACTGTGTCCAGCAGTGCCGGTGTGGCTTTCCCCGTACGCACCGTCGAGAACTCCCGACGCACCGCGTCGACCGCCTCTTCCATCCTGATTCTGGCTTCATCCAAAGGCATGACCACCCCATCGCATCGGGTTCACCCACGGCATCCCATCCGGATTGGGACGTCGTTCCGGAGTCTTACGATACTAGCGTGCCGACCTGATCTCCCCGAACGGCGGCCGAAACGGCCCCCTGATTCTCGAGGTTGAGTACGATGATCGGGAGGCCGTTTTCCTTGCAAAGAGAAACAGCGGCTGCGTCCATGACGGCCAACTCCCTCTGCACGACCTCCTGGAAAGTAATGGACGGGATGAACTCTGCCGAGGGGTCCTCCGTGGGGTCTGCGCTGTAAATCCCTTTTACTTTAGTGGCCTTGATCACGACCTGTGATCCCATTTCGATGGCCCTGAGCACCGCCGCCGTATCCGTCGAAAAGTATGGATTCCCGGTGCCTCCGGCGAAAAGGACGACCCTTCCCTTCTCCATATGCCGGAGGGCCTTCCTCCGGATGTAGGGCTCGGCAACCTCCTCCATGCGAATGGCCGTCATGACCCGCGTCGCAACTTCTTTGTGCTCGAGTAGATCCTGAACCGCCAGGGCGTTAATGACGGTGGCCAACATCCCCATGTAGTCCGCTTGGACGCGATCCATTCCCTTCTTACTGGCGAGTGTGCCCCGAACGATATTGCCTCCCCCGATGACGACACCGAGGCTTACGCCCATCTCGTGTACAGCGATGATTTCGTTCGTGAGCTGGTCCACCACCGATGGTTCGATGCCGAACCCTCGGTCTCCGGCCAACGCCTCGCCGGACAGCTTGAGCAGGACCTTCGAGTACTTGGGAGCCTTAGTCACTCACCCACCTTGAAACGCATGAACCGTGCAACTTCTATCTTCTCTCCGGTCTTGGCCGACATCGCGGTGATCAACTCTCCGACCGTCTGGTCCGGATTTTTCACGAACGGCTGCGCAAGGAGAGTAGATTCCTTGAAGAATTTGTTGAGCTTACCGTCGATGATTTTCGCCGCGATGTCGTCAGGCTTGCCCTGCTCCTTCACCTGCTCCGCATAAACTTTTCGCTCGCGTGCAACGACGTCCTCCGGAACATCATCCGGACTGACGGAAAGGGGCGCCTGAGACGCCACGTGCAGCGCAATCTCCTTGGCCAACCTCTGGAAGTCATCTGTCTTTGCTACAAAGTCTGTCTCGCAGTTCAACTCGACAATGACCGCGGTCCGCTTATCAAAATGCACGTACGATCCGATCGTACCCTCATTTGCGGCCTTCTCCGCACGTTTCGCGGCCTTCGCGGCTCCCTTCGCGCGCAGCAAGTCGATAGCCTCCTCAATGTCCCCGTCGGTCTCGGTCAGGGCCTTCTTACAATCCATCATGCCGGCTCCGGTACGGTCCCGGAGGGCCTTCACGTCTTTCGCAGAAATCGACATCGTGTTGTCAGTCACTCGCTCATCTTGTGGGGTTAATCTAACAAAAAAAAGGCGGGAGCCCCCAACTGCTCCGCCTCTCTCCGCCCCCCCCGAAGGGGCATGAACACTGGGTCGTCAGGATCCCGATTCTGCCTCGTCCGTTTCGCCATCGGCTGCAGGCTCACTATCTATAGGCTCTTCATCTTCGGCCTCTTCACCGTCGGCTGCCGCCTTACTATCGGTGGCATCTCCACCGCCTGCTGCTGCTATACCATTGGCGGCCTCGTCCTCAGATCCGTCCGGATCTTCGGGAGAGACCTCCTCCCCGTCCTCCACCAGCCCCGCCGCGCCTGCACCCGCAGCCCCACTCCCAGTGTGTTTTTCGATAATCTCGGGACGGGGCACACGTTTCCTGCGCGGAGCCGCCGGGCGACTTGGGGTCTCGGTCACTTCGCCCGTCTCCGTCGAGTACGTTGTGGCCTGGGCGTCCTGAACCTTACGCTTCTGCTCCTCAGGCACTTGAGCACCGGCTTCTCGAATCGACTCGGCGATGGCCTGCGTGATCAGTCCGACTGAGCGGATCGCATCGTCGTTGCCTGGAACCGGATACTCTACCAGATCGGGATTTGCGTTCGTGTCCGTGATCGCGATGACGGGAATACCCAAACGCCCCGCCTCGCGAACCGCGCTCGCCTCGCGCTTCACGTCGACGATGAACATCGCCCCCGGGAGGCGGGTCATGTCCTTCACGCCCGCCAGATACTTGTTGAGCTTGATCCGCTCACGATCCAGAAGAAGTCGCTCCTTTTTCGTATAGAACTCGAAGGCGCTCTCTTCCTGTCCCCGTTCCAACTCCTTGAGCCGGCGGATCTGTTTTCGAATGGTCTGGAAGTTCGTGAGCATGCCACCAAGCCAACGCTCGGTGACATAGAATGCTCCGCATTGCTCCGCTTCTTGCTCGATGACCGATCGGAGCTGCCGTTTGGTGCACACGAACAGGACTTTTTCGCCCGCAAGAACGATCTCGTTCACGGCTGCTTTTGCGGTGACTAACCTGTCGAGCGTTTTACGCAGATCGATGATGTGAATCCCGTTGCGCTCCGTGAAGATGAATTTTTTCATCTTCGGATTCCAACGCCGAGTCTGGTGTCCGAAATGGACTCCAGCCTCGAGAAGCTCACTCAGGCCCATCTGCTGTTCCTGCATAAAACTCGTCGTCTCAGGTTTCTAACGCTTCGAGAACTGGAACCGCTTACGTGCTTTGGGGCGACCCGGCTTCTTCCGTTCGACCTTCCTTGAATCCCTCGTAAGAAATCCACCGGCACGCATCACGGGCCGAAGGTCCTCATCGTGCTCGACAAGCGCCCTTGCAAGGCCCATGCGGACAGCATCTGCCTGGCCGGTCTGACCACCACCGCGGACGCGGACCCGGACGTCGAATTGCCCATCCATCTCCGCAGCCTTGAGCGGCTCTCCGATCCTTTGTTGGTGTGTGGGGCGCGGGAAGTATTCTTCGAGGGAGCGGGAGTTGACCCACCACTCTCCCTTGCCGGGCTTGAGGATGACACGGGCCACGGCCCTTTTCCGCCGGCCCACCGTCTGAATAGTCGTCCTTGCCATAGATCCTTAATTCGGTTCCTACTCAGACCTCGAGGGGTTGCGGCTCCTGGCCTTGGTGCGGATGAGCCACACCGGCGTATACCTTCAATTTTTTCCTCATGTGCTGTCCCAATTTATTCTTTGGAAGCATACCCTTGACGGCGAGTTCAATCACACGGTCGGGATGCCGTTCGATCATTCTCCGAAACGGAATATGTTTCTCGTGCCCCATATAGCCGGAGTGTGTGAAGTACGTTTTTTGGTCAGCCTTGCGCCCCGTCAATGCCACCTTCTCGGCATTGATCACGACCACGTAATCACCCACATCTAGGTGCGGCGTATACATGGGCTTATGCTTGCCACGGAGGATCCCCGCAACACGCGTGGCGAGCCGCCCCAAGGTTTTGCCTTCAGCATCCACGAGCCACCAACGGCGCTCGATGTGTTCGGCTTTAGGGGTGTAAGTTTTCACGGTCTATCCGCATAAAATCAACCATAGAGCAAAGAACGATAGTGGAGCCTTTTCCGAGTGTCAACGGGGGAAAGAGCAAGTATTTTACGGGGTTTCGGCCTTCACTAGCTCGTTAGAAGAAGGTCTCCAGAAACCGGGCCCGCGATGCGTGCCGGAGACGGATCAAGCCCTTCTGCTTGATCTGCCGAACCCGCTCCCGGGTGATGCCCATAAGCGTCCCAATTTCTTCGAGGGTCATTGGCTGCTGATCGTCCAAGCCGAAGTACAGCCGGAGAATCTTGGCCTCCCGTTCCTTGAGCGAAGAAAGCGCGCTTTCCACACTGTCCTTGAGGGCGTGGTCGTACGTCTCATCCTCGGGTGCCGGTGCATACTGATCGGGCAGATAGTCGAGCAGCCGGTGATCTTCTCCCGGCGTGATCGGAGCGTCCAATGAAAGATGAGATTGTGAGATCGCCAGCGTGCGCTCCACCTCCTGCTGGGAGATGTCCAGATCGTCCGCGATCTCCTCGACCGTAGGCTCACGGCCCAGCTCATGGAGAAGCGCCGAACTCCTCCGTCCGATGCGGTGGAGTGCACCTGCCCGATTCAGGGGAACCCGAACGATGCGGCTCTGCTCCGCGAGGGCCTGCAGAATTGCCTGACGGATCCACCACACCGCATAGCTGATGAACTTGATGCCTTTGGTCTCGTCAAACTTATGGGCGGCGCGGATGAGACCGAGGTTGCCCTCATTGATGAGATCGGAAAGCGGCACCCCTTGGTTCTGATACTTCTTCGCCACCGACACCACGAACCGGAGGTTGGAGCGGACCAGCTTGTCGAGCGCCTCCTCTTCCCCACGCTTGATACCCTTCGCAAGGCGCGCCTCTTCAGCCTTGTCGATCAGAGGATACTGGCTGATCTCTTTGAGGTATTGGTCAAGCGATCCTTCCCGGAAGGCACCTCTACGGGAAGCAAACCCCATCTAACCCTCGACGTGAAGCATGTGTATTATTGGCGCGACCGCCGCGACGGGCAGCAACAAGCCCAGAACATGATAAGTAAAGGCATCATCCCCCAACAGCCCCGGGAGGAGGGGGCCCCGACAGCGGCCTCGCCCGACGTTGGCTTACAGGCCCGAACGCGTGCGCTTGGTCAAAGAATCGACTGACCGACGCGGCCCCACCGTATGGCTCCAAGCCAGGAGTTCCCGCGACGGTTGGATGGGTCGTACGAGAAGTACAACCGCCAAGGACGGCCCCGGATCGATTGCCGATCTACGAAGCCCCAGTAACGCGAGTCCTCGCTGTTGTCCCGGTTGTCCCCCAGAACGAAATAGCTGCCCGAAGGAACCGAGATGGGACCCCAGTTGTCCCTTGATGGGCGATAGTCCGCCCTGGACCGGCGTCTCTCATCCTCCCAGGTACCGCCATATTCTCCGTAGGGCTGCTCGAGATCGATGCGGCCGGCCAGCAAGTGGGCCCGCTGCCACCTCATGCCGGAATGGGTAGCATCGGCGCTACGATCAATGTGACGAACGTAGTTCTCCCGCATCTCCCGTCCGTTTAGGAAGAGCGTCTTATCCCTCATCTCCAAGGTGTCGCCCGGCACGCCCACCACCCGCTTGACATAGTTCTTTCCCGGATCATGGGGTGGGTGGAACACCACGACTTCGCCGCGGCTCGGTTCACGCCAAGCCGGTAACCTCGCGCCCAGAAACAGCACTTCTCCGCCATACACGGCCTTGTTGACGAGCAGGTAGTCACCCACGAGCAGTGTCCCCTCCATCGAGGACGTGGGGATCTTGAAGGCCTCGACGAGAAAGGCGCGGACGGCCAAGAACAGCACGATCGCGATGATGATCGATCGCGTCCATTCCCAGATGATACGGGTGTAACCCATGGGCATCTGCGATGCGCCTTCTTCACCCCTCACCATTCCGAGTGGGACCTCCAATCAGAATTTTCGCCAATCAATTGGCCGCGCGACTCACCGCCGACGGGCGCAGAGCACGGATACACACATCTCCGAACTACGGTTCCAGTCGGCCAAGCCAAGCTGCGACCCACTTGTCCAACGGGCTCCCCTCTGGGTCTGCCCCGAAGGATGAAAAGCTAACCCGTTCGGGGCCCGCGGCCCTGGTGTTGTACGAGCGATAGGAATCCGCCCTGGGGAAGTCATGCTTCTTCTCAACGAGTAGGCACATGGGTCGGCTGAACGCAAGGGTAGCTATTTAAAGTGATGGCGCTGAGCTCAGCCTCGGCATGTGTCGACATGGGTTACCTCTGTGCGGCACTCGAGACAGCCGATTCCCTTCAACTCTGGCAGTGGCCTGAGAGCACACGTCGCCTCCGGGTTCGCTCTACCTTCTGGGTTGGCTCCGGCACGCGCCCGCGAGCTTCAGGGCGCTGTAGCGCGGGGAATACAGTACTGGCAACGCCGACCTTTCGAACTCGCGATTGACACACACCCTACGCCGTCGGTCGAGGTCGATATTGAGATCTCATGGGGAGAGGGGCTCTCCGGATCTCAAATCGGCTTGATCCACACGAAATCCAGTCTCGACCAGTTCGAAGTTCTGGGGATCACACTGCCCACACTCAGTCCGAACTTGAAATACGGAAGAACGCCGGAGGAGGTCCCACTCACGGCAGCCCATGAAATAGGTCACGCGCTGGGACTGCCGCATAGTGATTCTCACCGAGACGTTGTGTATCCAACCAACACCGCCCGCAGCCTCACGCCCTGCGACTTCAGAACCGTGGAAGCCCTCTACCGCTTGCCGAACGGAGCCAGGATCAGAAGGAGTCCGTAGGGTCCGTGGCAGTCATTCCTCTCGGTTGAGACCGTACTTCTCGATCTTCTTGTAGAGGTTGGACCGGGGCATACCGATCCTGCGGGCCGTCTCGCTCACGTTCCAATCGTTGGTGCGAAGTTTGTGTGCGATGTAGGCCATCTCGGCGTTCTCCTTGAACTCGCTGAAACCTTCAAGGTTGAGGAGCACCGTGCCTAGCACATCACCGCTGGCCGTACCGGCGACCAGCGCGTCCACATCCTCCGCACGAACCGCCTTGCCCGGTGAAAGAATCAAGAGCCTTTCAACCGTGTTCCTGAGCTCGCGCACGTTTCCAGGCCAGTCGAGGGCCTCGAGCCGCTCCATCGCCCCATCCTCGATCGTCTTGAGCGGTCCATGGTTCGAACCAACCGCCCGCGAGACGAAATACCGGACCAACGGCTGAATGTCCTCCCTCCGCTCGCAGAGTGGAGGCACGACAATCGGAACGACATTGAGCCTGTAGTAGAAATCCTCACGAAACCGGCCTTCGGTAATCTCTTTCGGCAACTCTTTGTTCGTCGCCGCGAACACCCGCACATCCACTGTGATGGCCTTGGAACCCCCCACCCGCGTCAGCACCCCCTCTTCGAGCGCCCTGAGCACCTTGGCCTGTGCATCCAGAGACATATCGCCGACTTCGTCGAGAAACAGGGTCCCATTTTGAGCCTGCTCGAACTTGCCGGCGTGGTCGGCGACCGCCCCCGTGAACGACCCCTTCATGTGACCGAACAACTCCGACTCAATCAATTCGGAGGGGATCGCGGCGCAATTGACCTCGATGAAGGGTCCGTCGCGCCTAGACGAAGAATGATGGAGAGCACGCGCGACCAGCTCTTTTCCCGTTCCGTTTTCGCCGGTGATGAGCACGCGAGCGTCCGTTGGCGCAACCCGATCGATGCGCTCCAAAACGTCGCGGATGGCCTGGGACGCACCAACGATCTCGTGCCGACCGCCGACCTCGCTTCGGAGAAGCTGGACGCTTTCGGTGAGCCCCCGAAGTTCGAGGACGTTCCGCAGAGTCACGAGCAATCGACCCGTGTCCAGAGGCTTCTCAATAAAATCGAAGGCTCCCTTTTGGGTCGCCTCGACGGCAGTATCGATCGTCCCGTGGCCACTGATCATGACCACACACGCGTGCCCATCGAGCTTTCGCATTCGTGAAAGCACCTCGAGACCGTCGAGGCCGGACATCTTCACGTCCAGGAACGTGACGTGAGGGTGGAAGGACTCGTAGAGTTCTAGAGCCTCCGGCCCATCTTCCGCAGTGGCGACCTCATGGTCTTCGTATTCGAAGACCTGCCTCAGTGCACTGCGGATCGATTCTTCGTCGTCGACGATCAGGATTCGAGGCATGTGCTCACCGTGATCCGGAAGTCTAACCGTCCCGCATCAGGATCAGACGGTCGCGGAGCACGTGGGCCGACCCTACCCCGTCCGGCAGCGCAAACGGCAGGGCATCCTCTGAGAGTCCGGGCCAACTCCGTCTGCCCAACGCCATCAAAATCTTAGGCGTCATCCCATCGGGGAGTGGCACTGGGATGAAGGACGCGTACACGCCGTGTACCACGAGGGCAATCGCGTCTTCGTCGAGGGGTGCCAGGTGACCCTCGATCGTGATGGAAACCGTGTCGGGAAGGAAGTCCAGTATCCCATCCAGGCTCGGCAACCCGGGAAAGGCCTCGACAAGGACACGGGCGGTGAGTGCCACGTCTCCATCGTTGAACTCCACCTCCACATCCGCCACGCCACCCGGCACCATCCCGGAAGCGGAATACCGAACCACGGAAACAACCTCAACGGCGCTCAAGCTCAGTCGGTCCCCGAGCTCTCCCCGGCGAAATCGCACGAAGCGATCAAGTGCTGCTTCGGCCAACTCAGGAGACGGCGAGACCTCCACCGCCATCTCCTCCTCTCCGCCAAACCACTCCTGCACGCTTGGGAAAATCACAGGTCCCCACCTCCACCCAGCCAAGGCAGCGCCGGTGACCACACCCGCCAGCACCGCCTTTCCCAAGCACCCGTTGAGACAACCCTTTCCGAGCACAGCTCAGCCCTCGAACGAGGTACTGTGCTTCAAGCTATACTTGGGGGCCCCACCCTTGGACAAATGACTACGCATCAAATCGAGCTTGCGAACCATTACCTGACCCTGGTATGCCAAGTTCGCGGCCTTGTCGTCCAAACCACGGAACACCCCGGCACCATCCTGAGCGTCCGCCCGTCCAAGCGTGAGATGTGGGTGGAAGGCCCTCGTCTCCCGTTCGAAGCCGCACCCCATGAGAGCCCATTCTACATCTTGCTTCAAACACCGTAGAGCGGGACTCGGTTCGACGCCCACCCAGATGACCTGCGGGCGGCGGATCGTGGGAAAGGCCCCAAAACCTTCTACCGCCAGATCGAGCCGACCCGTTGTCGAAGCCACCTGATTGAGGGCGTCCTGTACCCCCTCCAAGCGGTCCTCCGTGACCTCGCCGAGAAACTTAAGGGTCACGTGGTAATGCTCCGGCTCCTTCCAACGCACCGGAAGCTCACAGTCCCGTAGGATTCTTGAAGCCCGGTAGATCCGATCGCGCTCCTTCTTGGGCAGGTTCAGCGCGACGAATAGACGCATGGCGGCAACGCAGGATCCGAGGAAAGGATCGTCGACACGGAGGGTCCTATGGCCGTGTTGGTGGGGCCCGGAAAGCACATGGCCAGAACCTACCGGGATGGGGCAAAGCGTACAACCGGGCAACGTTGCGAGCCCTGCCCTACGCTCGTACCAGGAACCGACAGTCACCCCGACATCCACTATTTTGGCGATCCCGCCGTAGTGATCAGCGTCGTAGTGGGTGCGGAGGAAAGCGTCTAGAGAGGTGATCCTTAAACCTTGGAGGAAGGCATGGACCTCGTCCCCTCTTCATCCAGACCGGCATCGATCAGGAGCGTGCTGCCATTCGGCGTGACGACGAGTGTGGCGTCACGCTGGCCGACATCTAAGGAGTGATTTGTAATATTCCGTCGTGCAGCGGGGGGCCTTCCATCATATCCGCCGCTACCGAATTCCACATCCCAATACATGATTCCTATCTGTCCACCTCCTTTTCTCGGACGATAGGCAGGTGACCGGGGCGAAGCCATGGCTAGGCGGGCCCCGAGGCGACTGGCGATGCCAAGCCGGTGCCGGTCTGTCCCCGACATTCAGCCGAACAGCGGCGGCCTCCGCGTGTGGAAGTCGGTCGCATCCTGCCAGGCCTTGGCCACCCGGAGCGTCTCCGCGTCCGCCCATAGCTGACCGATGAAGACCGTGCTCACCGGCGTCCCGTTGTCGTTAAACCCGCTCGGAACGACCACCGCCGGGTGACCGGTCAGGTTGGTCATCATCGAGACGCCCGGGCCACTGGTGGGAGTGATGAACACATCGACCCCCTCCAGTGCCGCCTCGAGTGCGCCCATGAGCATCGTCCGAACCCGGTTGGCTTGGATGTACTCCACGGCCGGAATCATCCGGGCCGTCCGGAACGAATTAGGCCAAGACCCGGGGGTCTGCCGGACCAACAGATCATCCTGGCCGCTCAGCGTCAGTTCGTCGAAGGCGGCCGCTGCTTCCGCGTTCAGGATGATCCTCAATGCATTCAAGGGATAATCGGAAGGAAGGTCCACGGGCACCGGCTCGACACCGAGCGAACGGAGCGTTTCGAGCGCCGCAACGTCGTGGTCGGTCGCGCGCTGCGACTCGAAGCCGCGACGGAAGTACCCGATCCGAAGCTCCGACAGCGGCCGTTCGGAGTCCCAGTTGAAGGGGGCAGTGCGCGCCGTCGGATCCCTGCCATCGGCACCGTGGATTCTGTCGAAGACCAATGCACAGTCCTCCACGCTGCGGGCCATGGGGCCCAGCTTGTCCATACTCCATGAGAGCGCCATGGCGCCGGACCGGCTGACCCTCCCATACGTCGGGCGTAGCCCCGTGACACCGCAACGCGTCGACGGCGACACGATGGAGCCGAGCGTCTCACTTCCGATCGCGAAACCGACCAACCCGGCAGCAGTCGTCGCCGCGGAGCCCGCCGAGGAGCCACTCGAGCCCTGTTCGAGGTTCCAGGGGTTCCGGGTCCGACCACCGTACCAGTAGTCCCCCTGCGCAAGGGCGCCCAAAGTCAGCTTCGCCACCAAGATGGCGCCAGCCTCTTCGAGACGACGCACAATGGTCGCGTCCTCTCCGATGACCTGATCCTCATATGACCGAGCGCCCCATGTGGTACGAAAGCCCTCGGCCGCCAACAGATCCTTGGCTCCCCACGGGACGCCATGAAGTGGGCCGCGGTAGGCACCGCTCTCGATCTCACGATCGGCCCGGGCCGCATGCTCGAGCGCCCGATCGCTTATCAGCGTGATGACCGCCTCCAACGTCGGCCCATGCCGTTCCAACCGCTCCAGGTAGAGTGTGGTGAGCTCCGTCGAACTCAGTTGCTGAGTCCGAATCAGCTCGGAGAGCTGCGTGACTGACATGAACGCCAGGGTCTCTGGGTCGGGCGGTCGCTGTAGCCCGATGTGCCTCGTGAACCGAAATGCACGCGTCTGCGAAGGGAGTGTGCGGCCCGGAAGAACGGGATCGAACTGGACGGCAGGTGTTATGTGATTTGAAACGGGAAACGCACGAAGCGCCTCATACGCCTCGAGATTTCTGTTCAGGCCCTGGACCATCTGGTCGCGTTCCTCCTCGGTGAAGTCGAGGCCCGCCACGACACTTGCGTCCGCCAGGATCTCCGAGGTGATCTCCCCTCGCTCCTGCAACTGGGCCCAGAGCACCCCCGGCAGTAGCGTCCCACCCAACCCCAACGCCGACATGTACGCCATGAATCCGCGCCGATCGACGGCTTCAATACCTTCGAGGTTCTTCATCGCTCGCTCACAAGCCTTGAGGAAAGGGCAGTGGGCCGATATGGTGCGCGCATCTACAGCCGTCACGCAAGTTCGCGGCGGCTGGTCCGATTGATTCCTGGTTGAAATTCAAGGTGGGAGCTCTTCATGAACGTCGCCGTTCTCGGTGAAACACTGCCCGGTGAAGACCGGGTTGCCCTGATACCCGCTGCCGTGTCCAAACTGGAGAAACTCGGGTGCGAAGTTACCGTGGTGTCGGGAGCCGGCCTTCCGTCTCACTTCTCCAACGAGGAATACCGCGAGGCGGGAGCGACGATCGCACCTGATGCGGGGGCGGCCCTACAGAGCGCCGTCGTCGTCTTGAAGGTTCAAGCGCCGACCGACGAAGAGGTCGCTGCGCTCCCCGAAGGTGTAGTGCTCATCTCACTGCTCTCGCCACACACACAACCGGAGCTGATCGGCAGGCTCGCCGACGCCAAAGTCAGCGCCTTCGCGCTGGAGCTCATCCCCCGGATCACGCGAGCTCAGAGCATGGACGTCCTTTCGTCGCAGGCCACTGTGGCAGGATACAAGGCCGTGCTTACGGGTGCCGACGAGCTCGCGAAGTTTCTGCCGATGTTTATGACGGCCGCCGGAACCATCCGCCCCGGGAAAGTGCTGATCCTCGGTGCCGGCGTGGCAGGGCTCCAGGCCATTGCCACCGCGCGGCGTCTGGGCGCAAAGGTGGAGGCCTTCGACGTCCGTCCCGCCGTCAAGGAACAGGTCGAGAGCCTCGGTGCCACCTTTCTGGAGACGGAAGAGGAGGTCACCGGAGAAGGGGAAGGCGGCTACGCCAAGGAGCTCAGTGAAGAGCAACACCAGCGCGAGGTCGACCTCATCGCGGCACACATCGCGGATACGGACCTGGTCATCACGACGGCCCAGATCCCGGGTCGGCCAGCCCCGCGGCTCATCACCGAAGAGATGGTGGATTCAATGCATCCCGGATCGGTGATCGTGGATCTCGCAGCCACCTCCGGAGGCAACTGTGCCGTCACCCGCGAGGGCGAAACGGTCGTAAGAAACGGCGTGAAGGTGATGGGCCCCGTAAACCTACCGGCGGAGATCCCCACACACGCGAGCCAAATGTTCTCGAAAAACGTCGAGACGCTCCTCAAAGAACTCGGCGCCGAGGGTGAAGTGTCGCTCGACTTCGAGGACGAGATTGTCGCGGGAACCTGCGTGACACACGGGGGCGAGGTCCGGCATGGGCCTACGAAGGAGAAGCTCGGCTAGATCCCCGCCTCCACCTCGTCCGCCTGAAGCATCCGCCACTTGAAGTGAAGTACGAACCACAGCAAGGCGGCGAAACCCAGGATCAACACACCGAAGCTAGAGCCGAACAGGGTTACTTTGATACCACCTGCGATCAGAATGGCGGACACCTCGCCGGTCGCTTCGGTGGATTGAAACGCAATAATGGTTCCAACGATGCTCCCCAACACGCCGGATATGGCCGCGAACCCTCCTCGGAACAGAATCGCATAGTCGGTCTTTATACCGTCACTCTATCTATCACGGGATGAGAGGGTGGGAGCAAGGAGCAAGCGCAGCCCCGGGGCCGGTCTGGCGCATTCCGAGAACCTGAGTAGGTTCCCCGGCAGCAACTACGGCGGTTGCCCACCGAGACAGTGCTGGAGCCGAAATGGAGGAATCTGATGGAGAAGCCCGATGGGTGAAATGGTCGTGGGCCTATACGTCTTCGTCCTCGCCACGCTCACGGGTCGGGAGGTCATCACCAAGGTGCCCCCAACCCTGCATACGCCCCTCATGTCGGGCGCCAACGCCATCTCGGGCATCGCGGTGGTCGGTGCACTGGTGGTCTCAGCGCAGGTCGATTCCGGGCTCGCCCAGATCCTCGGCATCGCGGCAATCGTGATGGCGATGATTAATGTTGTGGGGGGCTTCATGGTCACCGACCGCATGCTCGAAATGTTCAAGAAAAACTAGGGACCTAACCCATGGATGTCTCCCTCGGGGCGGAGCTCGCCTACCTCTTTTCATCCGTTCTGTTCGTCGTCGGGCTCAAGCGCCTCCAGTCTCCGGCCACGGCTCGTGGTGGAAACCGTTTGGCCGCGTTGGCGATGCTCATCGCCATTGTCGCGACGTTGGTCGATAACCAAGTTCTGAGTTGGACCGGCATCGCAGCCGGCATGGTGGTCGGCTCACTCATCGGTGGCTTGGCTGCCCGCACCGTGAAGATGACCGACATGCCCCAACTCGTGGGCATCTTCAACGGATTCGGGGGCGGGGCCTCGGCCCTCGTCGCGGCGGCCGAATTGGTACGTGTCCAATCGACGAACATAGCCCTCGGGCTGGGTGACGGGTTCACCATCGCCGTCTCCTGCCTCATCGGTACCGTGACCTTCTCTGGAAGCTTCGTCGCGTTCGGAAAGCTCCAGGGGGTCGTGTCTGGGAATCCCATCACGTTCCCTCTCCAGAAGACCTTCAGCGCTCTACTCTTCCTCACAATCCTGATTTTGGGCACCTCGATGATGGGGGTGTTCGAGATCGGCGCACTCCCGGCGCTCACGGTCTTCTCCGTCTTCACGGCGATCGCGCTCCTGCTGGGGGTACTACTCGTGATTCCTATCGGTGGAGCGGACATGCCGGTGGTGATCTCGCTACTCAATTCCTACTCGGGGTTGGCGGCGTCGGCCGCGGGGTTCGTGATCGGAAACAACGTGCTCATCATCAGCGGCGCGCTCGTGGGTGCGGCCGGTCTCATTCTGACGATGATCATGTGCAAGGCGATGAACCGCTCGCTCGCGAACGTGGCCTTCGGCGCGTTTGGTGGGGAGACGAGCAGCGCCGCCCAGATCGGCTCGGGCGACCAGACGGCCCGTTCGGTAGACGCCGAGGGTGCGGCAATGATTCTGGCCTACGCGCAGTCCGTCGTCGTGGTCCCGGGCTACGGCCTCGCGGTCGCGCAAGCGCAGCACGAACTGCGAAAGGCCATGGACAACCTCGAGGAGCGGGGGGTCGATGTGAAGTACGCCATCCACCCGGTAGCCGGACGTATGCCCGGACACATGAACGTGCTGCTCGCCGAGGCGGACGTGCCGTACGACAAGCTGTTCGACCTCGATGAGATCAACGAGGACTTCGGTCGAACGGACGTCGTGCTCGTCGTAGGAGCCAACGACGTGGTCAACCCCGAGGCGCATAATCCCGAGAGCGTGATTGCGGGGATGCCCATCCTCGACGTGGACAAAGCCAAGAGCGTGATCATTATGAAGCGGAGCCTGTCGCCCGGGTTCGCGGGCATCGACAATCCGCTCTTCTACATGGGCCACTCGTTGATGTTTTTCGGGGATGCCAAAAGCTCGATGACCGACTTGGTGAGGGAAGTTCGCGAGGCCTGACGGCTAAGTCTCGGCGCCCCACTCCTCTTCGAGCGACTCGAGTTGCTCTTCGACCTCCGCCACCAGCTTCGCGGTAGGAACGGTCGAGACACCACTCCCCTGGAACAGGGCAAAAAAGAGACCATCCGTGTGGCCGATGCTCGCGTGGGTCACACCACTGTCGAGGAAGCGGTTCAGCCGAAGCGCGTCGGAGAGCGAGAGAGCGGTTCCGTACCTCGCGGGGGGAGCCTGGAAGAGAATCCGCACGACCGCCTCACGCACGATCTGGAACTCTTCAACGATGTCACCCGCGGCCAAACCCCTCTGGGCACCAAGAGTCCCATAGAGCTCCGCAGCCCTCTTCCACACCGAGTCCACCACGGATCGCCGGTGATCCAGCGCCCCCGGGATCATGTGTGTGAGCAAGTTGAGGAACCGTTTGAGAATACGCTCCATCTCAGGCTCCATACTGACCCGATGCGAGATCTCGTCGAACCAGTAGATGGCGAGAAATCCTCGCTGGGACTCGAGCCAATGGCCGAGGTGCTTGTCGGGAGCGGGATGTGACGTTCCCGGAGAGGGATGAGTCGCCCTGGGAGAGGAATGTGCGCTTCTAGCCGAAGACCGGGAGGAAGCGGGCCGAATAAAATCCCTCATGACACTCCCGGTGGAGGCGACGAAGTCTCCTGCACGAACATCGTAAAGTGCGTCATCGTGGACCATCTCGCCAGTGGACGTTTGTCCAGTTAGGAGGGCTTTTCACCGTCAGTCCGCTCGGCCTCCGTCCAGGGGCGAAGCTGCAGGCGGATCACGGTGCCCTCTCCGCGGTCCACCTCCACCGTCACCATTCCGCCCCACGATTCCACCAGCTTGCGAACGATAGCAAGGCCCAGCCCCGTACCCGTCGAACGAGTGCTGAATTGCGGCTCGAAGATCCTTCCCATGAGGTCGACCGGAATGCCGGTGCCGTCATCTCGGACCCGGATTTCCACCGCGGTCGGCACCGACCGGGCTTCGATGATGACACTTCCGTCACCTTCGATCGCCGCCCGCGCGTTCTCGAGCAGATTACTCAAGACCTCCTTGAGTTCGGTCTCACGCGCGCTGATACGTGGCAGATCCTCAGGAATGTCAGCGGCGAAGTCGATGGGCCCACCCTCGCCTCCCCGATATAATGTGAGCAATTCCCGGGCCACGGCACCCACGTCTACGGGTTCGAGTGGGACCTCGCCCACGGCCGTTGGTGCACCGAAGCGCGAAAACCCACTTGCGATTTCGGCGAGGCGATCGATCTCCTTCAGGATGGCCCCCACGTTGCGATCCAGGATCGTCTCGAACTCGCCCTTCTGATCCTTCCAAGCCCTTCGGATGTGCTGTACGCTGAGCTTGATCGGAGTAAGTGGATTCTTCACTTCGTGGGCGACCTGGCGCGCCATTTCACCCCAGGCGAGAACCCGCTCGGTCCGCAATTCATCCGTGATGTCTTCCAGGGAAAGAACGATTCCGCCGGGTTCTTGCCGTGACACTTCACGGGCCCGCACCCGGATGCGACGCTCGCCAAGTTGGAACTCGACCGTGGCTTCACGAAGGTGGTCTCGCAAGCAGCCCTCCACCCACGCCACGAACTCCCCCCTCGGCCCACCGAAGCGGGGCATGCGCTCACCCACCTCGATCCGTCCCTCTAGGACGGCTTGAGCCCTGGCGTTCACCAGAATGACACGCCCGAGAGCATCGAGTGCGACGACTCCCGTCGCTGCGTCCTCCACGATGGCCTCGGTGCGCCTCGTCGTTCTGACGAGGTCCCGCCTCGCTTGCTGCAGACGCAACACCATGCGGTTGAAGGCGGTGAAGACGGACCCGAACTCATCCGCCCTGTCACCCGGCACCTGGAGTTGGAGGTTGCCCCCGCCCACCTTCTCGGATGCCACCTGGAGCGTGCGCATCGGCCTGGTGAGGGTGCGGCCGACCAGGAAAGCGAGACCCAGAGAAAGCCCCGCACCGATCAACACCACGAAGGCGATCAACTCGAGAATCTCACGTTGCCTCAACGTGGTGGCACCGGCCTGGAGCGGTACCTGAGTCGCCACGACATCCCCGTCCGGGAGCCTTCGAAAAGCCATGAGGTACTCGCGCCCGCCGAGGCTTCCCAGCGTCGTCTCGAGTAGCTCCTCACGACTCTCGATCCGTTGATTCAACTCGAAGGGAATCAGCCCATCGTACAGACCTAGCTCCACTAGGTCGTCCACCGACCCGCCCCGCAGCTCTCCCGCCCGATACTCCAAGAGGTCGGCGCCCACACGAACGGAGAGCGCCGCCATGGAACCATTTACGTCGCGATAGAAAGCTGCCGCGTCCTCCGCGACACGCCCGGCGATTGCGGCGGCCGTTCTCTCGGTGACTTCGTTCAGCGTCCGGAACGAGAGGGTGCCGAAGAGGGCGGCCGACACGAGGAAAAACCCGAAAAGCGCCACGGTTACTCTCGAACGAAAGGACGAGAACGGGTTCCTCCAAGTCCGGACCTGGAGGCGCCGCCCGACCAGCACGTACTGGCCCAGGGCCCACAGAAGAAGAATCGCCAGTGCGTTGCCGAGCACGAGAAGCGTTCCGCGAGCCGCAGCCAGCAGCGATGTCGGCACATCCAGGACGTACTTGGCGTCCATCGCCCCGTCCGGATAGGGTACGCCCACGGTGGCTTCCCATCCCTCGGCGGTGCGGCGCCAGACCGTCCCTTCGGAAGTGGCTTCGTCACCTTCCAGAACCGGGACCATGGTGAGCGGGCTCTCGCTCAGGGCGGTCAGGCTGCCGAAAATCGGGCCGAAAGGTGAGGAGTTCGAGAGTTCTCTTCGCGCCGGCAACACCCCCGTGAGCACACGCCCGTAGGCTAGCGGGACTTGAACCACGTAGTTCGCGTCGCCGAAGCCGAGACGTCGAACGAAGGCTGGCTCACCTTGCCGGGCCTCTTCGAGAAAATCGTCAGCGGCACCCGGACGGACGGCCACTCCGATCGTGATCTCGAATTCCGGAAGATCGCCGGCCGACCAAAGCGTGAACCACACACCTGTTCCCTCCTCGGCCAATCCGCTCAAAATCCAACTCTCGTAGAGAAGCTCCGCCGACTCCACACCGGCTGCATCCAGTGAGTCGGCCGTGTCGGCGAAGCGGTGCAGTACGTACTCGAGGTACGGATCCACGGGGACACCCAGACGTGACAATTGAATCTCGGCCTCGTCCATCCGGGCGTCGATGCGGGCTCCCCAAGCGATCACGACGGCCGCGGAGGACCCGATCGCCGCCGCTGCCAACCATGCCATCCAGTCGCGACGCGCGCGCCTCTTTACGCCGGACAGCCCGAACGCCGCCAGAAGCGCTGGCAACGCCCACGCACCAGTAATCCACCCGGGAATGCTTCCGATGCTCAGCACCCAGAACGCCCCCGCCAAGCAGACGCCCAAGAGCGCGACAATCGCCAACGTGAGAGGGATCTGCGGAGGTGCTCCCCCATTGGTGCGCCCCCCCATGCGAAACGCTCCAATGCAGACGAGTGTGAGCAGGAAGGCCAAGCCCATTTGGTAGATGATCCATTTCCCTTCCGCACCCGCCAGGAGTACAGGTCCCGCACCAACCAAAATCAGCATCGATAAGAGCGGAAACCCGATCAACACCGCCAAGGCTGAAGTCAGCGAGCCGAGCCGGAGAGCCGGCGGCATATGAGCCGCCATCACTACGCTCAAAGCCACCCCAACAAGAAGCACGCGCTCGAACGTCACGGGCACCCCCGGTAATACGAAATCGGCCGCAGTGAAGGAGGGTGCCGAACCCATGACGGCTCCCACCGGAGCCAAAAGAGCCAGCCCCATCGGGGTAAGCGCCGCAGCAGCACGGTCGGTCCTTTCGGCCCCAGCGGTGAAGGCCAGCACCAACCAGGCGATGAGGGCCAACAAACCCACGACCCTCGACCACACGGCTCGAACCTCAGCCAGGCGCTGCTCCTGCGTGGGCCGGACCACGGCAACACTGAAGAGAGCCTGACCCTCCCAAACCCAGTCGTACACTTCCTCGTCCGTGGGCCGGTCGGCCCGGAAAATCCTCAGATCCTCACCCACCCCGTCCCGGAAATCCCTCAAAAAGTCGCCCGGGTCTTCCTCTAGGTTTCTGGGCAGGTTCGCCTTGATCAGAGCCGCGGCCAACGCGGTCCCACCACCCGGGATGGGGGCCGTGAAGTACAAGTAACTGAAGAGGGGACGATCCCGATAAAGGAATCGGACCTCCCCCGTCCGTAGCTCCTCAGGGACCACACCACGGTGGACCCCGTCCCACACCTCGAATCCACCGTCTGACCCATAAATCGTGGCGAGGGTCATGCCGGTCTCCTCCCGGATATCGCGCAACCCCTCAAGAATGCTGGTGCCTGTCCCGCCTGAAGCCAGGTTTCCAATGCGCCTCACGGCCTCTTCGCCCATCGTGGTCAGGTCATCCAGGCGTTCATCGAGGGCTTCCTCGGCCCGGGCGCTTCGGGAGTCCCAATAGGCGTCGAAGTTCCGTGAAATGCCACGCATCTCAAACTGCGCGAAGGAGCCGGCCAGCGCACCGGCGAGAACGATGGCGCTCGAAAGCACGCGAGCACGCCCACCACGGGGACGCCCGGCGAGGGCCGCGACCGCGGCCCCCCCCGCGAACACGAACAGAGGGAATACGGGCCAGCGCGTCCAGGCAACCAGCCCCAGGACGCCGAGCCAGGGCGCGAGACGAAAGAAGATGTCCCTGCGGCGGAAACCCTTCCTTGGTGCGTTCAAAGAACTCCTCGCCAGTTGGGACGCCATCGGCCTCGATGAAGTACATACCTTCGAACGATCAACCGAGGTCCGGTGTATATTGGGTTATGTGTTTCTCGAAGACGATGTGCTCCCTACTCCTCACTCTACCGGGAGGCCTTTACGTCACTGGATTCGGCCTCCCACCAGAGGCGGCGGCCGCACAGGTGGTCGATGTGGACGAAGGCACGTTCATCGTAGAGCTGGACGGGCGACGAATGGGAACCGAGAGGTTTCGAATACGGCGGTCCGGGATTGGCGACAACATGCGGACCATCGCCCAGGCCACGCTCGAAATTGTCGAGGGCGGACTGGGACAGACGGTACAGTCAGGCATCAGCACCCTCGGGGCCGGAATGTCCCTAGACCTTTACGATGTCAAGGTTTCCGCTCCGTCTGAACTCTCGGTTCTCCTCGAGCGCCATGGAGACCGGATGGTGTCGGTGACGTCGTCCGAAACCGGCGTCGAAGAGCGCGAATATCGCCAGGTCCAAGAGCGAACACCGACCGTCCTGCTGGATCACTTTTTTGCCCATCACTACTTTTTCATAACACCGTATCAGGCCATGGGGGGGACCAACCTGTCGGTCATTCTCCCGAGGCCGGGTGGGCAGTCGACCGGAACGCTACGCATGATCGGCGTCGAACCGCTCGCCTTTGAGACAGTCACCGTCCAAGCCCAGCGTCTTGAATTGCGTCTCGACGGAGCCGTCCATGAAATTTGGCTGGACGGACAAAACCGGGTTCTGCAAGTCCGGATTCGCTCGCAGGGCTACCTTGCACAACGCATCACACCCCCGAGTTAACCCCAGCTCCCTGCCCTACCGGTCGCCGTCAAAGAGGCCGACGTCCCCCACCGACCTGCCACAGCACCACACCCCAGTCGGCTCACCGCAACACTTGAAGTTTTTACTTGCCTTGGGTAATCATTAGCATAGGCAAATAATTTCACTAAAAGGTGAAAGCCATGGATGTGAAGTCGCGCGAACTGGCAGACGAGGTGTTGCGGACTATTCCCCTGGTGACACGGAAGGTGGCTGCGGACCTTCGTAAGTTAGCTCCGCACCATAAGTTAGCTCATATCGGCCTGCTGACCATAATAGCGCAAAGTCCACACAGCTTGAGTGAACTCGCGGACCTTCACGCTGCGAGTATGCCGACCATGTCAAAAACGATCACGACCATCGAGAACCTTGGATGGGTGGCACGGAGCCGATCCGATTCCGATCGGCGGATAGTGATGATCGAGGCTACCCCGGCCGGGAGGGCAGCTCTCCGGGAGGTACACGAACTCGCGATCGCTCCGATCAAGGAAGCCCTCGATTCGCTGACGGCAACACAACGCCAGAAACTCAGCGCTGGGTTGAAAATCCTCCGCGAAACGATCGCGAATTCCCCATTCGAGCAGGGAAAGGAGAGTCCGGCGTCTGCCTCCTTTGCAGACAGGAACGGCCAATGATGCGAATCAACACCGAATCCCGCAGGAAAGGAGTGAAGAATCCTGCCACCAGTTCCGTAGCCAGTCATGATGAGTACGTCGCAGCGCAACAGACGGCGCCTGAAACCGGCAGTCCATGCTTAGCGTACGTGTGGCCAGCGATGCCGTGCGGAACGTGGGTCAATGCTCGCACGGGTCGTTCGCCCATCCTCCGTGTCACCAACCTCAGACGGAGATTTCCCTTGTTGACTAGATCGCTCCAGTTCAGAGCCTTTGCCATGGCGCTCTTCCTCCTTCCGCGAGGGGCCGCCGCACAGGACATCGTTCCCATCACCCTCACCTTGGAAGAAGCGATCGAAATCGCCCGCCAGGACAACCCAGGGCTTCGAGCGGCTCGCAACGATGAAGCCATAGCCAACTGGAATGTGCGGTCTGCGTACGGGGGACTCTTTCCGTCGGTGTCGGTGGGCGGTGGGATCTCGTGGCAGGGTTCGGGGGAACAGCAGTTCGGGAGTCTGACCGCCGAGCAGCTCGGCTTTGCGAACCAGCCCTCGTTCCTTTTTTCCAACTACAACCTCAGCCTTAGCTACGATATCAACGGCCGGACGTTGATGGCCCCGGGGCAGGCGAAGGCGAGTCGGGTGGCAACACGCGCCCAAGTGGCAGGGTCGGAGGCCGACCTCGTCCTACAGGTCACCTTGGGTTACATCGACGTGCTACGGCAAGCCGAGCAGCTGCTGGTCTCCGAACAACAACGGGATCGGGCGGCCTTCAATTTTGACCTTGCTCAAGCACGGCTGGCGGTCGGCACCGCGACGGGTGTGGATGTCGGCCAGGCCGAAGTCTCGGTGGGCCGGGCCGAGGTCACTATCCTACAGACTGCCAATCTCCTGGAGACCGCTCGGATAAGACTCCTGCAGCTGATGGGATTCGACGACCTCTATTCGCCCTTCGTACCGACCACTCCCTTCGCACTCTCCGAGCCCACCTGGGATCGCGAAGAGCTTTACCAGCTGGGATTGGAGAGCAACCCGAACCTGAGGTCGCTCCGCGCAAATCGTTCGTCGAGCAGCTACTCGGTAAACATCGCGAAGAGCGCCTACTTTCCCTCATTGAACCTGAGAGCGAGCACCAGCGGATTTACACGCCAAGCGTCGAGTACTGCCCTCAGTGTTCAGCAGGGGGAACTCCAGGCCCTGGGCTCCATTCAGAATTGTCTGTTCACCAATGATCTTTATTCGAGGTTGGCCGATCCGCTTCCCCCTCAGGATTGCTCACAAATGGCGTTCACCGATGAGGACGCTCAGCAAATAAGAAGCGCAAACCGCGGTTTTCCGTTCAACTTTACTGGCCAACCACCGCAGCTGAGCCTTTCGATCAACTTTCCCATTTTCCAAGGCCTCAATCGGCAACGCCAGGTCTCGGAGGCTCAGGTACAGCTCGAGGACATCGACCTCAACCTGAGGGAACAGGAACTGGCGCTCCGGGCGAACATCGCCACGTCGTTGGCAACGGTTCGGGCAGCCTACCAGGCCGCGCTCATCGAAGAACAGAACCAGGCGGTAGCTGACGAACAACTCCGGTTGGCGACAGAGCGCTTCAGGGTCGGGCTCGCCGACTTTCTCGAGCTCCTCGAGGCGGAAACCATCAAAGTCGAAGCCGACCGGTTACAGATCACAGCGATCTACGTATACCATGACTCCATCGCAAACCTGGAGGCCGTGGTCGGAACCTCCATTCGCACACCCTGAGACTATTCATAACCCCACGGACATCAGAATACTATGAATGATATAGGTAAACTATTGGTCGGAATCGGGATCGTCGCCGTATTCAGCGGCGGCGCGGCCCTCACGGTCACTCAGAGTCGCGAGCGGGGCACCCCCGTCCGGATCGATTTCGTGGTCCGCCAGGACCTCGTCGAAACCGTCACGTCCAGCGGCAACATCCGAGCCGGGCGGGTGGTGGGGATGAGTGCCGAGGTGTCTGCTCGGGTCATCGAATTACTCGTCGAGGAAGGTGATGACGTCGTAGCCGACCAACTCCTGCTACGGCTCGACCCAACCCAGTTCGATGCCTCCGTGTCCCGCAGCGAGGCGCAGCTGAGTCAAGCTCGGGCCCAGGTAAGTCAGCAGGAAGCCAGCCTGGAACGGGCCGTCAGGGACTACGAACGGTTAAAGGACCTGTTCGACCGTGATTCGTTGTTGGTCGCACGACAGCTACTGGATAACGCGGATACGGACGTGGAGCTGGCCTTAAGCCAATTGGAGTCGCTCCGGTTCGGGGTCGAGCAGGCCGAGGCCTCGCTCGATGAAGCGAACGAGCGGCTGAGCAAGACGTTATTCAGGGCTCAAATTTCTGGGAAAGTGACGCGTCTCAACGTGGAAGAGGGAGAGACCGTCATCGTCGGCACCATGAACAACGCCGGCAGCTTGGTCCTGACCATCAGTGAGCTCTCACAGGTCGAGGCGGTCCTGGAGGTGGACGAGACGGACGTTCCGTACATCAATGTGGGCGATAGCACCCTCCTCGAATTGGACGCCTTCCCGAACCAGATCTTCAGTGGTGTCGTGACGGAGATCGGCAACAGCGCGATCAGACCTCCTTCGTCCTCGGCCGGGAGTGGCCAGGCGGCCGCCATCGACTTCGAGGTGGTGATCACGATGGACGATCCCCCGGGCGGGATTCGCCCGGATCTCTCGGTCACGGCCGATATCATCACCGCAACGAGAGAAAACGCCCTTGCTGTGCCGATCATTGCCCTGACGGTTCGGCCGTCTGAGGAAGTGGAAAGCGGCACCTCAGCCTCGGGCCAGGTGGGAGGAGACGACCGGGGGACACGAGGCCCGATCTCACAACCGCAAAGTGAAGACATAGAGGGTGTGTTCATCGTGCAGGATGGCCAAGTCAGATTCGCTCCGGTCGAGGTCGGCATCACCGGCCAGGAGCACTTCGAAGTGGTCACAGGTGCCAGTGAAGGGGACACCATCGTGGCCGGTCCCTACCAGCAGATTCGAGAGCTCAGCACCGGTGACCGGGTGCAGGAGCTCGGTGAAAATGAAGAGTTGCCGGACACTGAATCGGGCCTTTTCGGTTCTTTCGGTCGGGGCTAGAGGCGGACGGGACCGAACGGAGACTTTATGCAAGTCAGTGAGGGAATCCGACTGGCTCTTCAGCAAATCTGGACCGAGAAGCTGAAGAGTTTCTTCAGTCTTCTTGGTGTCATCGTCGGCGTCATGTTCCTCATCCTGGTAGTGAGCATCGTCGAGGGACTGGATCGCTATATCACCGAAGATCTCGCCACCTCAGCGTTTGGCGCGCATACGGTCACGCTCCAGAGGTGGGGGGACGGACCGGACTTTGGAGGCTTCGATGCGCGTGCCCGGCAACGCCGTCCTCGTATTACCTACGAAGACTGGGAGGCCGTGAAGGACCAGATCACGATCCCCGCGAACGTGGGCGCGGTGAGTAACACTGGTGGAGAGATCGTTGCTGACAACGGTCAATCGGTCGAGAACGTTCAGATTCACGCCGTCTCCCCGGAGATCATGGTGATTCGTGATTGGGTGGTTGAAAAGGGGCGCACGTTTTCTCCTCAAGAGGCCGAGCGTGGCACTCCGGTCGTGGTTCTCGGCACGGAAACCGCGGATCTCCTCTTCGAAAATCTCGATCCGATCGGTCGACGTGTACGTATCCGTGGATTTCCGTATCGCGTGATCGGTATCCTCAAAGAGCAAGGCAGCATGATGGGGCAGTCGCTCGACAATCAGGCCATCGCTCCCGCCCGGTCACCGATTCAGGCCGTGACGAATCCGCGTGGCATCGTCGGCCAGGTGGTAGCGCAGGCTCTGGAGCAGGCCGACGTGCGACCCCTCCAGAGAGAGATCGAGGGTATCATGCGGGCGCGCAGACGTCTTCGGCCCGCCCAGGACAACGATTTCGTGGTCGAGACCGCCGACGATGCCCTGGCCTTCTGGGACGATATCTCCAGGATCCTGTTCATCGCACTTCCGGGGTTGGTCTCGATTTCATTGGTCGTGGGTGGTGTCGTCATCATGAACATCATGCTCGTGTCGGTGATGCAGCGAACGCGTGAATTCGGGGTAAGAAAGGCGATCGGTGCTCGCCGGAAAGACATCCTGAGCCAGATCCTGATAGAGACCGTAACCCTGTCGGGGGTCGGGGCGATGCTGGGGGTGGCAATCGGGGTCGGACTCACTTACGCGGTGAGGACACTTTCCCCCCTCCCAGCCGCTGTGGATGTGAAGTGGATCGTCTTGGGTGTGTCGCTTGGCGTGCTCGTGGGAGTGACTTCCGGCTTATACCCCGCCATGCGGGCCTCGAAGCTCGCCCCCGTGGACGCCTTGAGGTACGAGTGAGATGGAAGTGACGAGTAAGATGGAAGTGACAAGCGAGATGGAAATGAGTGCCGTCACGACCCTCAAGGAAGGAATCCGGATTGGTCTCAGCTCGATCAACGCCAACAGGGTTCGTTCCAGCCTGACGATCCTCGGTGTTGCGATCGGTGTGGGTGTGGTGGTCATGCTGGCGGCGCTCATCACCGGAATTCGGACGTCCGTAATGGAGGGGTTCCAGCAGGCGGGCCCGGACAACTTCGGGATCATGCGCTTCGATTTTTCGGCGGTCCGTACCTCGATGGAGAGTGGGCGGGAACCGTGGTTCAACAAGCCCATCATCGAGCCCGAGGAAGCCGAGCAGATCGCTCGTCTCCCTGCGATCCGGGAGGCACTCTACAACTTCAACTTCAGCACGACCCTATCGGTGGACGCGCGACGGGTGAACGGAGTTCAATCCCAGGGATATTCATCCGGTTGGCCGGCCTACCAGCCCGGCATATTCTCCTCGGGTCGAGATTTTACGCCGCAAGAAGTCGCCCAATCCCGTCCCCTGATCGTGGTGTCGATCTCGCTGGCCGAAGAGCTTTTCGGAGGGCTTGACCCGGTCGGTCGGAAGATCCGTGTAACATCGGACACTCGAGCCATCGGTGAGTCCTTCACAGTCGTCGGTGTCTTCGAGCCGGAGGAGGGCATCTTCGCAGAGGCGGTACCACATTTTGCAGTCTTCCCATACACATCCGCCATCAAGAGGCTCAAAGCCTCGATTTTTCAAGCCAACATTTGGGTCGTACCGGATTCGGCCTTCCCCGCGGCCGAAGCACAAGACCAAGTCATCGGTTCCATGCGTGCTATGCGCGGCCTGCGTCCGGGGGATGAGAACGATTTCGGCATCATGCGCTCGGACCAACTCATCGAGATTTTTGATACGTTCATCGGGGTGTTCGCTTTGATCATGCTCTCGCTGTCGTCCGTGGGTCTGATGGTGGGCGGAATCGGAGTCATCGGTATCATGATGATTTCCGTAACCGAGCGTACGAGGGAAATCGGCATTCGAAAAGCCGTGGGAGCGACACGCCAGGAGATCATGTGGCAATTCCTGGTCGAGTCGGCGGTGCTCACACTTTTGGGCGGTGTAACCGGTTTGGCTCTCGGGGCGGCACTCGCCGAGGGCGTCGCCTACTACACTCCTATCCCGGCTACTATCCCGCTGTGGGCAATCTTCGCGGCGATGGCGATGGCGATCGTGACGGGTATACTCTTCGGCATCGCTCCGGCTCATCGGGCATCCCGTCTAGATCCTATTACGGCTCTCCGTTACGAATAGGCGTATACTCCTCAATAGCCTCTTACACTTGCAGCAATACCGATGACCGAACCCCTCGATCTCCTCGCGATCATGGCGCACCCAGATGACGCCGAGCTCCTGTGCGGCGGCGCATTGTCAAAGGCAGCGGCCCACGGAGAGCGAGTGGGCGTTCTCGACCTCACACGGGGCGAAGCGGCAACTAGCGGGTCGGTAGAGATCCGTGAACAAGAGGCTGCTCGCTCTGCCGAGGTGATGGGTCTGGCCGTGCGCAAGAACGCAGGGCTCCGCGATGCAGGGCTGATGAACGACGATGCTTCCCGAGGTGTCGTCGTGGGATTGATCAGAGAGTTGCGGCCGAGGGTGATCGTGACCCATTGCCGTGAGGGCAGGCATCCGGATCACCGCGTCGCAGCCCAACTCGCCTACGACGCCTCCTTCCTCTCTGCGCTCAAGAACTACGATGCGCCTGGAGACGCTCATCGGCCCGAGAAGGTTGTGCACTGTCTGCTCTTCCGTGAGGATGCCCCGCCGCCGTCGTTCGTGATCGACATCACCGATCACTTCGAGACGAAGATGGCGGCGGTGGCTTGTTTCGAATCACAGTTCTCCGGTAAAACTGCCGTGGGTGAGGTGTTCGGGGGGGGCGCCCGGTCTCTGGAAGACCAGATTCGCGCGCAGTGCGCCCACCACGGCTCGCGGATTCGTCGCGACTACGGAGAACCCTTCTGGACACGGGAGACGGTCGCGCTGGAGTCCCTCGGGAGTGACGGAGTCTCGACCTTCTAGAGCGAGCAGGACACTTCGAGAAGTAGTCTCCGCCAACTCGGGACCTCTGAGCCGTGGATCTTCAGAGCCTTCGCACTGGCACCTCCGCCGTCGGACAGCCACGGCGCCAGCCAGGTACTGATCTCGGTCGGCAGGTGGCCAAGCAGGTCCCCGCCCGGCCGATGCACCCATACCTCGGGCGTTTCTTGATCCGGAGGATCGGGGATCAGATAGAGTGAATCGCCCGCTTCGATCGCCTCCAGATGCCGGTCCCGATCGGCGAAAGCAATGCCATGGACGGTAGCACGGAAGTGAGGTGGCCGGCCATTCGGGAAAGGCGGACGATATCTCATGCGGGATGGGACGTTTGGATCACGGTTCACCGGCCGAGGGTCATTCGGTAAGTTGTCCAACATAGGGGGGGCTCCACCTCAGCGAAACATCGGCCCGAACACGACCGTTCACGGGGAACACATAACGTTGATTTACCTCGATCACGCGGCCACGACACCGATTCGCTCCGAAGTTCGCGAAGGGATGATCGCCGTTCTCGATGGCGACTTCGGGAATCCTTCGAGTGCTCACGGTTGGGGGCGCCGTGCGGCTGCACATCTAGAGGAGGCGCGCGAACGAGTAGCCGACACCATCGAAGCCGACCGAAGTGAGATCTACTTCGTGCGTGGCGGAACGGAATCGGACAACTTGGCCATCCTCGGTCACGCCGCAGCCGTGCGACATCAGGGAGGCACACCCTTCGCGGTCGCCTCAACGATCGAGCACAAAGCCGTGTTGGGGGCGGCCGCCGAGGTGGCAAACCAGGGCGGACGATGGAGTACGGTTCCGGTCTACGCCGACGGCACACTCGACATGGATGCGCTCGACACTGCGCTCGCATCAGGCGCGACGATCGTGTCCGTCATGACCGTGAACAACGAAGTGGGCATTCAACTCCCTATCGAGGACGTAGTCGAGCGGACGAGCGCGCATCGCGCCGTTTCTCATACCGATGCCGTCCAGGCCCTCGGCAAGGTTCCGGTCAGCGTCCGTGACCTCCCAGTTGATCTCCTCTCTCTGACTGGACACAAGATCTACGGCGCGAAGGGCACAGGTGTGCTCTTCGTTCGGCGAGGTGTCGACATCGCCCCCCTCATTTTTGGTGGGGGCCAAGAACGGGCGTTGCGGCCCGGCACGGAAGACGTCGCAGGTGCCGTGGGTATGTCCATCGCGGTGGATTTGGCGGTACAAGAACAGGAGTCCGAGAGCGCTCGGCTTCGCGGGCTCCGCGATCTTCTTCAATCCCGGCTGGAAGGCGAAATCCCCGGCCTCCGGATCCATGGCGATGTGCCTGACCGCGCCCCACATATCCTGAACGTAGGTATTCCGAATGTCGATCCCGAGGCGCTGCTGGCCGGTCTCGATCTCGAAGGGATCGCGGCTTCAGCTGGCTCGGCCTGCGAGAGCGGGGCCCAGACGGCTAGCCACGTCCTCGAGGCTTTGTACGGCCGATTGGAGGGCGTCGCAGCTCTCCGGTTCAGCCTCGGACACTCCACCACGGAAGACGACGTGATCCACGCGGCCGAGGGCACGCTGAAAGTACTCGAGCGTATGCCGAGTGTTGAGACGCCGGCGTGAAGAACGCGACGAAGAGTCAGCGGATCCTGGTCGCCATGTCCGGTGGCGTCGACTCGTCGGTGGCGGCGGCCCTTCTGGTCCAGCAGGGATACGACGTCGTGGGTGCTACGATGAAAACGTTTTGCTATTCCGGTAGCGAAGTGTCCTCCAAGACCTGCTGTGGGCTCGATGGTATCGCCGACGCCCGCCGCGTCTCGGACACGCTCGGTATTCCCCACTACGTGTTCGACGTAGAGGAAGACTTCACACGCGAGGTGATCGACGACTTCGTCTCCGAGTACGCCCGTGGGCGCACGCCAAATCCATGTGTGCGCTGTAACTCCAACACGAAATTCAAGGATCTCATGAAGCGGGGTCGGACCTTGGGTTGTGACGGAATCGCTTCCGGCCACTACGTCCGGATCGATCATTCGAACATTGATTCACCGGCTCTGTATCGGGGCGTCGATACTTCCAAGGATCAGTCCTACTTTCTGTGGGGCATTCCCACGGAGATGTTACCGCTTCTCCATTTCCCACTTGGAGACCTGACGAAGCAGGAGGTGCGGGAGCAGGCCCGAGCGCTCGGGCTCGTCACGGCCGACAAGCCGGAGTCGCAAGAAATCTGTTTCGTGCCCACGGGTGACTACAGGGATCTCCTCGAGAAGCGACTCGAAGCACGGCATCCTGCGCTGGAGCCGGGCCGAATCATACGACTCGATGGAGAAGTGCTCGGCGAGCATTCCGGCTACGCCAACTTCACTGTGGGCCAGCGCAAGGGACTAGGCGGGGGCTTTGGTGAGCCCCTCTACGTCATAGAGATCCGCGCCGACTCCCGCGAGGTCGTTGTGGGGACGGCCGAAGAGGGCGGATCTCCTAGTGTAGAGATCTCTGAACTGAACTGGCAGGCGACACGGCCCCCGAACGGCTCGCCGATTCGGGTGCAGATCCGGTACCGTACTCCAGCCGTTTCAGCGACTGTACACTCGATGGACGGGCCGTTTACGCTGGTCTTCGACGAGCCTCAGCAAGCCGTGACGCCGGGACAATCTGCGGTCTTTTTCGAGGGTGAGCGGGTTCTTGGCGGTGGACGGATCGAACGTGCCTTGGTCGCAACCAAGGCCTGTTAAACCAGGAATACTTTTCTAGTGCTTCAATCCGGACGACGAAGCGAATTCTTCCATCGCTTGTTTTTGCTCGTCAGTCAGCGTCTCGGGAATAACCACGTCCACCTCGACGATCTGATCTCCGACACGTTCCCCTTTTTGGATACCGTGTCCGCGAACGCGAAGCTTCGTGCCACTCTGTGTGCCCGGCGGGATTCGGAGGTGCACTTTCTTACCATACACTGTTTTTGCCGCCATCTTGGAGCCTAACGTGGCCTGGGCCAAATTGACCGATATGGTCACATGGATGTCCAACCCTTCACGCCGGAAGAAACTGTGTGGCTTGACCTTGAAGGTGATTATCAGGTCCCCAGGTCTTCCGCCCCAGCTGCTGCGTTCACCTTTTCCGGACAAGCGGACCTTCGACCCGCCTTCGACACCCTTCGGCACCGTGATCTTGAATCGTCGGTTCTGACGTACTGTTCCGCTCCCGCTACAAGCATTACACGGGGATTCTGGGATTTGCCCGCGGCCAAAACACGCCGGGCACGGCCGGTTGAGCGCGAATCCTCCCTGGCCGAAGGAGATCGCGCCAGTACCTTTGCATTCGGCGCATTTCTTGCTCCCCATGCCGGGTGACGCGCCCGATCCGCCGCAAGTCGCGCACCCCTCGGTGATCGGCACGTCGATGGAAATCTTGCCTCCCTTCACTGCAGTAAGGAAGGAAATCTCCACCGAGTACTCGATACTGCGCCCCTTCGCCGGCCCTCTATTGGTTTCCGGCGCCGCGGCTTTGGGTCGGCGATCGAAGATGGAACTGAAGATATCTCCGAGCCCTCCGAACCCCTCGAGATCTTCGAATGAGAAACCGCCGCCCGAAGGCGCGCCTGATCCTCTAGGCGCTCCTCCCCCTCGGCCGAAGCCGAGGTTGGGAATACGGCTAATCTGATCGTAATGTTCGCGCTTCTCGGGATCTGAGAGCACAGCATAGGCCTCTCCAATTCCCTTGAAGCGCCCCGCGGCCTTCGCGTTCCCCGGATTGGCGTCTGGATGGTATTTCTTCGCCAGCGTGCGGTAGGCCGACTTGATTTCCACCTGGCTGGCTTTTTCCGAGACGCCGAGCGTCTTGTAGAAGTCCTTGGTCCCCGTCGCCACGCCTGTCGCCTATCCGTGTTTGAAGACGACGACTCGGGCGGGCCGTACCAGGTTGCCCTTGAAGAGATATCCCTTCTGGAACACCTCCTGGACCTTTTGATCGTCTTCGGGATTCTCGGTCGGCACGCCCAGCATGGCCTCCATGAGGTTGGGGTCGAAGGCCTCGCCAACCGGGTCGATCAATTCCACGCCCGAAGCCTCGAGCGCCTGCCGGAACTTCCGCTCAACGAGGTCGACACCCTCGACCAGAGCTTCCACTGTCGTGCTTTCGGCCTGCCACGCACCGACACGCTGGAGGTCATCTAAGCCGTCGACGAAACTCCGGAGCATATCGGCTTGGCCCCTTCCCCATGCCTCGGACAGCTCGCCCTCAGCCCGGCGGCGATAGTTCGTGAACTCAGCGACCAACCTAAGATGACGATCCTTGATCGTGGTGAGCTCCGCCTGCTTGTCCTCGATGTCGGTTGACGGCTTGCCATCGCCACCCTCTGTCTCGAATTCTTCGGTTGAAGCTCCGTCGCCTTGAGGGGCGCCGGTTGACTCCGGATCGTCCGAAGCGGTCTCACTGGAAGCCCCGTCCCCTGGCTCCGGCGCTTCCACTGCGGAGGTCGTCGTTTCTCCCGGCGGGCTGGTCTTTTTCTTACCCATTGTGTTCCCGATATCCCTTTGTGGCGGTAAACATCCGGCCGGCGTCCGAAGCCCTCAGGCCGAACTTATCCCAGAGGACCCGTGTCCTACGTGCCAGTCAACTTACTGCTTCTCGGGCCCTCCGGGAGCCCCAACACTCTCTCGTTTCCGATCACACTTCTAGTACGGTTTCCGAACAAGCGGGATTCACGGGCCGTCCGCCAACGTCTGGTACAAGAGGCGCAACGCCGCCTGGCTCGCCCGTTCTCGGACCGCTTCACGATCCCCGCTAAAGACACGGTGCGACGCGCGGACCGCTCCCTTTACAGACACGGCGTACCACACCGTGCCGACCGGTTTCTCGGGCGTGCCTCCCTCCGGCCCAGCGATCCCCGTAATCCCGACGCCGACGTCGGCGTTCAGCAGGTCGGCGACACCACGAGCCATGCCGGCCGCTACGACCTCAGAAACCGCTCCGTTTTCCACGAGCACCGCCTCGTCAACACCGAGTAATTCGATCTTGATCTGATCGGCGTACGCGACCACTCCCCCCCGGAAATACGTCGAGGATCCGGGAAAATCCGTGATCCTCTTAGCAATGAGTCCTCCGGTACAACTTTCGGCCACCGCCAACGTGTATGACTCGTTGGTAAGGACGTCTGCCACGGCCTCGACCAGGTCACCCTTCTCCATCCCGATACGGTAAGGCGCTACGACGGAATCCAGAACGGCTTGGGCCTCGTCCAGAAACTTCGCAGATACGTCCGCCCACGAGCGGATCGAGATGCGTATCGCGACACCCCGCAGCCCAGGAAGGAACGCCAAATCGACCTCTTCGGGGAGTCCCGCCCGAACTTGGTCGACGCGCTCGCCAAGTACGGATTCCGCAATTCCGGTCGTGTAAAGGGTTCGGTGCACGAGAGGAACCAGGCAATCTTCGAACCGATCACGTAGGACATCCGCGAGTACATCGTCGAAGATTCCTCTCATTTCGCGAGGCACCCCAGGCAGAAGCGTCACTGAACGGCCCTCGTGCTCCATCAAGAGTCCCGGCGCACTCCCAAGTTTGTTGGCCAGCACCTGAGCGCCGCGAGGTACCTCTGCCTGCGATAGATTATTCGTGGGAAGGTCCGGAATGCCACGGGCTCGAAACCGTTCACGAAGATCGTCGACGATGTTGGGATCGGGTTGAAGGTCGAGGCCCAAGAGATCCGCAACGGCCGGCCGGGTCAGATCGTCCCGGGTCGGCCCGAGCCCCCCGGTCACGATGATCAAGTCCGCTATACGAAGAGCTGCGGAAAGTGCAGCCTGAATCGCTTCGGCGTCGTCCCCCACGATCCACCGCCGAACGACGGGCACACCGAGGGCCGCCAACCTTCTACCCAGCCAAGGCCCGTTGGTATCTGTCGTCTCACCGGAGAGGAGTTCCTCTCCGACGGCGATTACGGCAGCCTCAGCCTGCTTGTTTCCGGACACACGCGTTCAGTTCCGAAAGCCCATCAGGCTACGGTAGGTCCACAGGTAGTCCAGCATGGAGTAGATGGTGAGGACCAGAGCGAGAAGGAGGGTCACTCCGATCCAGGCCGCATGGAACTCCACGAAGGCCCGGTATGGAAGGTTGTCCAGCCCCCGCGCCGCAGCAAATTCTTGCAGAGGGTACCACAGCAGGAGTCCACCCGAAAACAGGTTCTGGAGAAACGCCTTGTGCTTACCGGAAGTCCCCGCAGCGATCACCACATCGCGACCGACGGCCCACTGCCTGAAAACCGTGACCAGAAACTCTCTTCCCAAGATCACGATCAATACCCACATCGGAAGCATGCCCCATAAGGGAATCAATCCCGTTTCCCCCTCCCGGTGGGAAATGATGTAGAAGGGGATAAACGTCGATACGAGCAGCAGCTTATCAGCCGCCGGGTCGAGTAGTTTGCCAACGTCGGTGATCCAGCCGTGCTTTCGCGCTAGGTGCCCATCCCAGAGATCGGACAGGCCAGCCCCGACAAAGAGGACAAAGGCCACCAGCCTTGCAGCCACGGAAGGTTGGAGGGCGAGATAAAAAATCGCCGGGCAGGCTACAATTCGCCCGACCGTGATCGCATTGGGGAGGTTATGACTCCCTTCCATCGTCGTCTCAGCTAAGGGCCTGAACGACCAACTTGCTAACCGCGCCTAGCGTCTCGAGGACCCCTCGGCCTTCGATCGCTACGCCCTCGAAATCGCGCATTCCCATGGGATTGAGTTTCGCCCTTAGGTCGGCCATCGACATGGCGTTGGGCAGATCGCGTTTGTTGTATTGCACAGCGAATGGGATCGTGGTGAGATCGTACCCGTAGGAGTCGGGGTTCTCGTACAGATTGTGCATGGCCTCAATATTCGCCTCCATGCGCTCCGCCTGTGAATCCGCCACGAAGATCACGCCGTCGACACCCTTATGGTCCCCCACAATCTCTGGCCTCCGCATGGAAGCCAAGTTGGGATTCAGTGCAGGTAGTGACACGTAAGGCTGCGACAAAGATGAGCCTTTTCCCCAATCAGGGGAAGAGAAAAGTAAGGTCGGAAAGATGGGCACGGAGGGCAACCTATCCAGCCGACAACGTGGGACCCGTCACCTCCCGCTCCATGCGCTCAACAATCGCCTGAGCCCGGCGGCGGAGCGCATCTCGTGATTCCCATGCGACAAAATCCTTCATCAGATTGATATGGTCCACGCTAGCCTCGACTCTCGCCATATGTCCCAATGCGGCGAGACGCCGAAGAAAAGACGGGCTGAAGAGGTCACGGCTGTGGCGCTGTACTTGATCACGAATCACCCACGCGGCCACCGCCCCGGCGGCGGCCGCTGCCAGAACCGCAATTCCCGCATTCCGTGTTTTTTTGTCCATGACCTAGCCTACATCTCCCGTCGCCCGGCCAGAGCTTCGACGATCGTGGAACCGTCGACGTAGTCCAACTCGCTTCCCACCGGAAGTCCGCGGGCCAGACGTGTTACCTTCGGTCCCAAGGGCCGAATCACTCCCTCCAAATATACAGCCGTGGCCTCGCCCTCGACGCTCGAGTTCGTGGCCACGACCACTTCCTTTACCGCTCCACCAGCCGACTGAATCCGTTCCAGAAGCGGCCTGACGTTGATCTCGTCCGGACCGATTCCATCCAAAGGTGAAAGCCGACCGCCAAGCACATGGTACAGGCCCCTGTATCCCCCTGCCCCCTCGATTGCTCCGACCTCGAACGCTTCCTCAACGATGCAGATGCTCGTCTCGTCTCGATTCGGGTTGGAGCAGATCTCGCATTGTACAGCCTCCGTAAAATTCCCACACACCTCACACGGACCGATTTTTTCCGCCACCTCGCGAATCGCGGCGGCGAGGCTGAACGCTTCCTCTCGAGGTCGCTTCAGAAGGTAGTATCCAAAACGTTGTGCCGTCTTGGACCCCACGCCCGGAAGCCGTGAAAACTCCTTTATGAGTTGTTGGATGACCGACACTAAAAACTAATCGGTCGGGGGAGGACCGGGGGAGATTTTCTTACGAGCACGATCCATCCAGATGGGTCAACGTGCCGGAAGGCTGCTGAAGAAGTACAGTGGGCCGCGTTGCGGATGCCACGGGCCCAGCTCCTAGGCGGAGCGACGCGCCATAGTATTCGCTACAGCTAG
>ERZ651768.152-NODE-152-length-48587-cov-10.863039_pt1 | contig 48587 bp, 37 predicted proteins | sample MGYA00514754_ERZ651768 | MGnify/ENA metagenome assembly ERZ651768
TGAAACACATTCAACCACCTTACCCAGGGGGATCCCTCTTCCGAAATCACGAATGTTGACTGATCCATTATCAATGCGAATGTCAATGCGCTTGCCATGCCCCATGATAAATTCATCAATTGAGTTATCAACAATTTCTTTCAGTAGTACATATATGCCGTCACTGGGGTGGGATCCGTTACCCAGACGCCCAATGTACATGCCAGGGCGCAAACGGATATGTTCGAGGGATGAAAGCGTGAGTATTTTGCTTTCGTCGTAAACGGTCTCTTTTAATGAGGTCATTGTCTATCCTTGACTGTTTTGCATTCCATGCTTTGACGCAACTCCAAAAGTTTGAGCTTGTGCCGGGAAAAACATGTGATTCCCTGCTAATTAACTATTAGTTTATGCAATCATCATGAAATAGTCAAAATACAGAGTGGTAAATTTTGTTGAAATATATTGATTCTAAATACATGTTTCAAATCCTTTCTGGTATAAAATAATACAGATTTTAACAAATGAATTACTTTTTTAATTAAGTTGCTATTGTGATTATAAATTTCTAAAGTAAATTCCAATGGCGAAAATGGTTTCGTCTTGAATAAGTTGTTTTGAACCAATGCTTGTTGGTACTTTGTTTCAAACAACTTAAATTTAGTCAATAGCATCTAACTAAATATGATATGTGAAAAGAGAGTCTTAAGACTTAAGCTGATGAGGTCTGTTCTGTAATGGTAACCACTTCCCAGTGTTTTCACAGAAATAATTCTTAATGTGATGTTATTTTAACATATGACAAAAGGAGAAACATGTATCATATGAAAAATTTTATGAGTGCTGTGCTCTTGTTGACGGTTTTTAGTTCACCAGCATTTGCCGGAAAGGCTGATGCTGACAGATGGATCAACAATGAATTCCAGCCATCAACTTTATCAAAATCGCAGCAGAGAGCGGAGATGGACTGGTTCATCAAAGCTGCTGCACCATTCAAGGGAATGGAAATCAACGTACTTTCGGAAACCATTCCGACTCACGAGTACGAGTCCAAAGTCTTGACAAAGGCATTTGAAGAAATCACAGGTATCAAGGTCAATCACCAACTACTTGGCGAAGGCGAAGTGGTACAGGCGGTTCAGACTCAGATGCAAACTGGGCGAAATCTGTATGATGCCTACATCAATGACTCTGATCTCATCGGCACGCACTCACGTCTACAATTGGCGGTCAATCTAACCGACTGGATGAACGGTGAGGGTAGTGACGTCACCCTACCAAGTTTGGACGTGGACGACTTCATGGGCAAGTCATTCACTACCGGGCCGGACGGTAAGCTATATCAGTTACCGGACCAACAGTTTGCTAACCTTTACTGGTTTCGATACGACTGGTTCAACCGCCCGGAGCTGAAAGCCAAGTTCAAGAATATTTACAAATATGAGCTGGGTGTTCCAGTCAACTGGTCCGCTTACGAGGACATCGCGGAGTTTTTCTCGGTGCATGTCAAGGAGATCGATGGTGTGCGCATATATGGCCACATGGATTATGGCAAACGCGCTCCCGACCTCGGCTGGCGGATGACCGACGCCTGGTTGTCAATGGCGGGTGCGGGCAGCAAGGGCCTCCCCAACGGAGTTCCCGTCGATGAGTGGGGCATCCGCATGGAACCGGGTTCCTGCAATCCGGTCGGTGCCTCCGTTTCGCGTGGTGGTGCGGCCAACGGTCCAGCAGCAGTCTATGCCATCCGCAAGTGGGATGAGTGGCTGAGAAAGTATGCACCACCAGGAGCAGCCAGTTATGATTTTTATCAATCCCTGCCTGCTCTCTCCACTGGAAACGTGGCCCAGCAGATTTTCTGGTACACTGCGTTTACCTCATCAATGGTGGCTCCGAGGAGTGCTGGCAACAACACCGTTGACGCAAACGGTAACCCCTTATGGCGCATGGCCCCGTCGCCCCATGGACCTTATTGGGTAGATGGCATGAAGCTCGGCTATCAGGACGCTGGTTCATGGACTCTCTTCAAGTCCACACCTGTGGACCGTCGCAAAGCCGCCTGGCTTTTTGCTCAATTCACTGTCTCCAAGACCGTTTCGCTGAAGAAGACCCATGTCGGTCTGACCCCCATACGTGACAGTGACATCCGTCATGCCTCGTTCACGGAACGGGCATCGAAGCTCGGTGGATTGGTGGAATTCTACCGCTCTCCCGACCGTGTACGTTGGTCACCAACCGGGATCAATGTGCCGGATTATCCAAAACTGGCCCAGATTTGGTGGCAGCAAATCGGTGACGTCAATTCGGGTGCATTCACGCCACAACAGGCCATGGACCGTCTCGCTGCAGAGATGGATCAGGTTATGGCACGGATGCAAAAAGCCGATGAAGCTGCAAAAGTCTATGGTGGGTGTGGCCCACGACTCAACGAAGAGCGTGATCCCTCATACTGGCTGAACAAACCTGGTTCGCCAAAGGCTAAAGTCAACGAAAAGCCTCAGGGTGAAACGGTTGACTATGACGAGTTGGTGAAACGCTGGTCAAATTGATTTTCTTTCCGGAGTGATCCACTTGTCACTCTATGCGTTGGGAGGGTCGTAACGGCCCTCCCTTCTTAAGGTTTGATTTCTGTCCAGATTATTCATTGTCTTCTATTGTTGAAATGATAATGTACTAAATCAATCTTCCATTTAAAATGACCTTAGAATTTCAAAGTGTAAGTAAGAAGGTTTTCGAGGAAACCCACATTGCACCAACTTCCCTAAAGCTGGAACCAGAAGTATTCAATATCCTTCTGGGGCCAACTCTTTCTGGAAAAACCAGTCTAATGCGATTGATGGCCGGCTTGGACAAACCTTCTACTGGGAAGATATTTTTTGAAGGAGTGGATGTTACTAAACTACCGGTCCAGAAACGCAACGTAGCCATGGTTTACCAGCAGTTCATAAACTTTCCAAACATGTCTGTTTTCGACAACATTGCATCTCCGCTGAGGGTGCAAGGGTTGCCGGAAACCGAAATCAAAATGAAGGTGGGGAAGGTATCGGAACTGTTGAAATTGACGACTTTCCTCTTGCAGCGCCGACCGGCGGAACTGTCCGGAGGACAGCAGCAACGCACAGCACTGGCTCGCGCTCTTGTGAAGGAGGCGGAACTGGTTTTGCTCGATGAGCCCCTCGTGAATCTCGATTACAAACTGCGGGAAGAACTGCGCGAGGAACTTCCACATCTTTTCTCGGACACAGGCGCAACCGTGGTTTACGCCACCACGGAGCCTATGGAAGCACTGCTGCTTGGAGGATTCACCGCCACTTTGCGTGAAGGAGAAGTCACTCAGTTTGGCCCCACCCATCAGGTTTTCAGGAATCCCTTAGACTTGGAAACCGCAAAGGGATTTTCCGATCCACCTTTAAACACAATGCAAGTAGAAAAAAACGGCAAAAGCTTCCTGCTTGAAAACCAGGGGAAGTGGGATGTTGCCCAATATGCTTCAGTACCAGAAGGAACCTACACTCTTGGTTTTCGTCCCCATCATCTCCAATTGCATGCCACTGACGGAAATAATTTGAAACTGTCAGGTGAGGTTCTGGTAACAGAAATTAGCGGTTCGGAAAGTTTTATCCACCTGAAATCAGGCAACAATCGTTGGGTTTTGCATGCTCACGGCATTCACAATCTTCAGCCGGGAACAAATGTTGAGATGTGTCTTTCACCAAGTAACTGTTTTCTATTTGACTCAGAAGGTAACCGGGTATCTGGCATTTAATGGTTCATACCATGGCGGAGATTTCTTTGCAAAAGATCAGTCATAGCTATCAACGACTACCTAACGGTCGTGCTGACTATGCCTTGCGAAATGTCGATCTGACTTGTAAAAACGGAGGAGCCTATGCCCTTTTGGGGCCATCGGGTTGTGGAAAAACAACCATATTGAACATTGTATCCGGGTTGCTGATGCCAACGGACGGGAAAGTACTCTTCGACGGTGAAGACATCACGACACACCCCCCTGATCAGCGTAACATTGCCCAAGTGTTTCAATTCCCCGTTGTATACGACACCATGAGTGTTCACGACAATCTGGCGTTTCCACTCAGGAACCGAAACATGGACCACCTGCAAATCGAGGAACGGGTCAAGGTTGTTGCGGAAATGCTGGAATTGACAGATTCCCTGCATAAAAAAGCAGCTGGACTAACAGCAGATGGCAAGCAAAAGATTTCGCTGGGACGTGGTCTTGTGCGTCCCGACGTCAATGTAATGATGTTTGATGAGCCGCTGACGGTAATTGATCCACATCTCAAGTGGGAACTGCGGTCGAAGCTGAAACAGCTTCACAGACGTTTCGATTTCACAATGATCTATGTTACACATGATCAAACCGAAGCATTGACCTTTGCCGATGAAGTGGCGGTTATGTATGAAGGCGAGGTCGTTCAAGTTGGGACACCGGATGAACTCTTCGAAAGGCCCACGCACACATTTGTAGGACACTTTATCGGTTCGCCCGGAATGAATCTGCTTCCATGCGAGTTGGTTGATGGATATCCCTTGTTTTCCGGAAATCGGATCCAGCTCCCGTCTCCACTCCCTCCCGTTGAGCCGGACCAACGATTGGAAATAGGAATCCGACCAGAGTTCATCAAACTTGATCCCGAGGGATTCTTTGTCAATGTTAACAGAGTGGATGATGTTGGCCGCTATCGCATAATCAAAGCGGAATGCGGAGGGTCGTTGCTCAATGTTTATGTACCAGAAGGCGTGGCCATTCCGAGTGAGAATGTGCGGGTCTCCTTTGATCCAGAGCATACCCAGGTTTACTGCGAAGGTTGGCTGCACGAAAGGAAAGAGGCCGCATGATTGAGAAAGTCCAAAACCAAAAAGCTTGGCTCATGATCATGCCAGTCTTGTTGCTGGTTGCTTTCAATGCAATCATTCCTTTAATGACTGTGGTTAATTATTCCGTGCAGGAGACATTTGGCAACAATGTTTTCTTCTGGGAAGGGGTGAGGTGGTTTCAGGATGTTTTGCGTTCTGAACGTTTTCATGCATCTTTGCTACGTCAGTTGATCTTCACGTTTCTCATCTTGGGCATCGAAGTTCCACTCGGAGTGGCAATCGCACTGACCATGCCCCACCGTGGGATTGGTGTTTCGGTATGCTTGGTCTTCATGGCTCTGCCTCTGCTGATCCCCTGGAATGTCGTGGGGGCGATGTGGAACATCTTTGCCCTCCCGGACATAGGTTTGTTGGGACGGATGATAAACGGTTTGGGCATCAGTTACAATTTCACCCAACAACCCATCTCGGCTTGGGCGACTGTGATTGCGATGGATGTCTGGCACTGGACATCGCTGGTGGTGCTGCTCTGTTATGCCGGATTGAGGGCGATTCCCGATGCCTTTTACCAAGCGGCAAAGATCGACGGCGCCTCAGGCTGGCAGGTGTTCCGGTACATTCAACTGCCTAAAATGAAACGGGTGTTGACAATCGCGATTTTGCTGCGGCTGATGGACAGTTTCATGGTTTACACCGAACCGTTCGTGCTCACGGGTGGTGGCCCCGGTAACAGCACAACCTTCCTGTCCATTGACTTAGTCAAGGTTGCCCTCGGCCAATTCGATCTCGGCCCCGCAGCTTCCATGTCACTGATCTACTTTTTGGTCGTCCTGCTGCTGTGCTGGGTCTTCTACACTTTAATGATGCGTAGCGAGGGTCAGCAATGAAACGGTTTGTTTGGCTCGCGCCTACCCTGTATATCCTGTTTTTGATGCTGCCCATCTATTGGCTCATCAACATGTCGTTTAAGACGACCAATGAAATTCTTGGCTCGTTCACTCTGTGGCCCAACGAGTTCACAGTTGAGAACTATGTGAAGATTTTCACGGACTCCACTTGGTACATGGGCTACGTCAATTCTTTGACTTACGTTCTCATCAATACCGTGATTTCGGTGGTGGTTGCCTTGCCCGCAGCCTATGCGTTTTCGCGCTACAAGTTTCTTGGTGACAAGCACCTTTTTTTCTGGCTGTTGACGAACCGCATGGCCCCTCCTGCTGTGTTTGCCCTGCCCTTTTTCCAATTCTATTCGGCGATGGAACTCTTTGATACCCATCTCGCCGTTGCCCTGTCCCACTGCCTGTTCAACATACCATTGGCCGTCTGGATTCTGGAAGGCTTCATGTCAGGAGTCCCCAAGGAGTTGGATGAAACAGCTTACATTGATGGCTATTCATTCTGGCGCTTCTTTGTGAAGATCTTTATTCCGGCCATAGCTGCGGGAATCGGAGTTGCTGCATTTTTCTGTTTCATGTTTTCCTGGGTGGAACTGCTGCTTGCGAAAACACTAACTTCGGTTGAGGCGAAACCAATTGCGGCCACCATGACGCGGACCGTCAGCACGGCGGGATATGAGTTGGGGTTGTTGTCCGCTGCGGGTACACTGACCATCATCCCCGGAGCGTTCGTGATCTACTTTGTCCGGAACTATATTGCTAAAGGCTTTGCCTTGGGGAGAGTGTGAGTCATGTTTTTATCGTGGATGGCGTGGACCTGGCAAACGGCCACTTTCTTTATCGTAATATTATTGTTGATATGTTTGATGATAATTTGGGAGTACTTCAGTCCTGGAGGTGCACCCCGGAAAGGTATTCTAGGTTTATATACTACACGTGGGGACCGATTATTTATATCACTTCTTGGAAGTGGTTTTATTCACATGGCTTGGCTTGGACTTCTTGACATTTCTTTATGGGGCGCTTTGGTTCTTTCTATCTTCTATGCTATTGCTGTTTTCAAGTGGGTTTAAATCCCATTTCAGCATACTGAACTATCTATTCTATAAGAATAAAAATCTGTCAGAGGAGGTGCAACATTTCTGTCTAAAGAATTAATTGGATGTTTTCAGAAGCATAGTTTTTGTAATAATATTGAATGGACTTAAGAGATAAAACTATAAATAAATTAGAGCATAACAGGTATGATGTACTAATCATTGGTGGAGGAATTAACGGTGCAGTTGCTGCAGCTTCACTTGCTGCACGAGGAGGACAAGTGGCTTTAGTGGATAAAGGTGACTTTGCTTGTCTCACCAGTCAAAATTCCTCAAATCTCGTATGGGGCGGGATCAAGTACATGGAGTCATTTGAGTTTCCCCTTGTGAGAAAACTTTGCAAGTCCCGTAACCATCTTCTGCGTTCATATCCTTCTGCGATTAAAGAAATCCGTTTTTACACAAATCTTGATAGAGGATTTCGTCATTCCTCCCCTATTCTTTATTTTGCTGCACTTCTTTACTGGGGAATCGGAAATTTCATTACACGATCCCCACGTATCCTGACTCCTCTTCAAATTAATCAGGAAGAGCCTCTGGTTAACACAAACAACAGCATTGGGGGAGTTGAATATTCTGACGCTTATCTTTACGACAATGATGCGCGATTTGTCTTTAATTTTATAGGTTCTGCTCTTGACAACAACTGTGAAGCAGTCAATTACGTGGAATCCCTGGGAAGTAAGCAGAATACAAATGGTGAGTGGTTGACTAAACTTCGTAATAACAGGAGTAACGAGGAATTTGAGATACATAGTAAAATTGTCATTAATGCCTGTGGACCATATGTGGACCAGCAAAATCAACTCTCTGATCAAACAACTGACCACCATCATGTTTTTTCCAAGGGCATACATCTAATTGTTCCTAGGATCATTGAAAATGAAAGGGTACTTACTTTTTTTGCGGATGACGGACGTATGTTTTTTGTAATACCGATGGGAGGGCGGACGATGATCGGAACAACAGATACCCGTGTTTCTACACCGGATACCAAGGTTACTCCGGAAGATCGGCAATTTGTTCTGGATAATATAAACAAACGTCTGAATTTACCCCAACCTTTGAATGAAGGCGATGTTATTTCTGAACGCTGTGGGGTGCGACCATTAGTGGTGGGGCCCGGGGACAAAAATAACAGTGATGAAGACTGGACTAAACTCTCGCGAAAACACGAGATTGATGTCAACTATGAAAAACGACACATAAGTATTTTTGGAGGGAAACTCACCGACTGCATCAACGTAGGTGAACAGGTATGTGAGAAAGTTGAGCGATTGGGATTATCTCTGCCTCAGAAGAACCGCAAGTGGTACGGAGAGCCTGATCAAGCAATACGCAAAGAGTATCTTGATCTGGCAAAATCCATGAAACTGGACGAATTAACTTCTTCTGGTTCTTCGGAAATACTTTCCTCACGTCTTTGGCGACGCTATGGGAAAAGGGCTTTCGGACTTTTGGAAAGTATTCAAAAGGAACCAAAAATAGCAGAGCCTTTAATAGAGGGGACAGATTACATTAAATGTGAATTGACCGAAGCTGCTGAACGCGAAATGATCGTTACTCTGGAAGATTTTTTAAGACGACGCTCCAAGCTGGCTTTGGTGACCCGCCACGAAGACCTGAAAAATTCACAAGGTCTCAAGGAGGCCTGTGAAATATTATTTGGTGAAGAAGCACCGCAACGCTGGGAGGAATATTTTGGCGAACGGTTCTGAAAAGGGAAAAATGTTCCAGGCAAATATTTGTGTGTCAAAGTAAATATCGTTAATGACGTGCCGTAAATTGTAAATTCCAGGATTTAAAAGTTGAATCGGATGAACAGTTATCGGCCTTTATGCAGCCAGTTTTTCATTCCACACCGAAAAATCCACATTTGCCAAAGAATTGATTTCTTTCTGTAATTCCAGGGAAAATTTCAATCTGACTTTAGTAAAGATACACTCCATCAAAAATTTTAATACACATCATTAATTCCTGCTTATTTTGCTGGAATTGTAATGTCATAAGTTTCATATAAAAATTAATTATTTTAAAGGCGAAAAAATAAAATAATTCATGATTCTTGCATTACTTTTCGTTGTTTAGTTCAGCGGTTAAAAAACTGCCTAGTTAAGTTCTTTGGTCCCGGCAGTGAATATATTTTTCTGTAAAAGGATCTGACAGAAAAAACACCGCATTTTGCATTTATGTGCATGTTAATTAAGGAGATACTATGAAAAGTAATACAAAAATAGTGAAATCCTATGTTAGCCATGAAGAAGTTCAGTCGGCAATGGAGCAGTTCCTTGCACGTGGTGGTAAAATTACCAAAGTTGAAGACCCATGCCAGGAAATATTGCTCAAGCGTGATATGGGCGAGGAAAATATGAACGACATAGACCCTCATGCAGCAAATCCATCCAGCAACGGACTGGGCGATATTGGCGGCATTCTACAACAAAAGATGCAATCTGAACACAAGGAAGCATAAATTTTAAAAGCCGGTTGTTGTATGCATTCCGGCTTTGCATTCTGCTTTTTATTCTATTTCCCTGCGTTTTTTCCGAAAAACTTAAAGCAGGACATCGAAACTGGTTTTCCATCATTGATCCGTTTGTACCACTGGAGGAAATCCTCAATTGTGGTCCCAAGTGGAAAGGCATTCCTTTTACTAGCTCACCTTAGTTTATTTCTTACTCAAAACCAGATTGTTTTTAAAAACTTAAATGACTTCTGTTATTTTTAAATCTGTTCGGTATGCAGTATTTGACGCCTACGGAACGCTTTTTGATGTTCATTCCGCGGCTTCTCGATATCAAGCGAGACTGGGTGAACAGGCACAGGCCGTATCAGCATTGTGGCGTACCAAACAGCTTGAATACACCTGGCTGCGAAGTTTGATGCAGCGCTACGTGGATTTCTGGAAAGTTACTCAGGACGCCCTTGATTATGCCCTCGATTCGCACGGGATTGATAATAACAGTTTACGGAAAGACCTGCTGAGCGCTTACCACGAATTATCCTGCTATCCTGAAGTTCCGGATACCCTGAACAAAATAAAGCAGATGGGATTGGGTACTGCCATTCTTTCCAATGGTTCTCCGGAAATGCTGGAAGCAGGAGTCAGCAACAGTAATCTGGGAAAGGTTCTTGATTCGATCATTTCAGTTGACACCATTGAAATTTTCAAACCCTCACCAATAGTTTATCAGCTAGCCACTGATCAGCTTGGCTGCAATCCTGAAGAAATACTTTTCTTTTCCTCGAATGCCTGGGATGTTTCCGGAGCAGCAACTTTTGGTTTTCAGACAGTGTGGGTCAACCGATTTGCGCAAGCTCCGGAACGGCTCCCCGGAACTCCCGTTATGGAAATTAAGACTCTTGATGCTGTTCTGGAATAATTTCCTTCATGAAGGGTTGTTTAAAATTTCCTGATTTTTGAAAATATTCAACAGTAATATTGAATGTAATCAAGTAAACTCTTACTTTCCGGGCTTATTTCAGTATATTACTTAATTAATCCTGCTGCAGATCATTTTTAATCGGCACAATGGAAATCAGATATTCCGCCAGTGCGTCCAAATCTTCCGGTAGAAGATACTGGTAACCATGCTCAATAACCTCTGACATCAGGCCCTGAGTATCATCTCCGTCCGGCTTCATTCCTGTTTCTAAGAAATAGCTGATATCAACCCTGCTCCAGTCACCGATTCCAGTTTTTTTGTGGGGAGTGATATTAGGCGCAAGTTCACCTTCCGGTCCTTCTTTTGATCCTGCAAAGTGCATATCGGATTTTAGCCCTCCAAGCAGATTTCGAGGTGTATGACATTCCCCGCAATGTGCCAGCGCCTGAGCAAGATAAGCTCCACGATTCCAACTTTCAGTTTTTTCCGAATTTGCATTAAAAGGCTGAGTGGACCAGACCACATTTTTCCAGAACATCAGTACGGCCTGCCTGCCGAAAGGCAGAAGCAAGTCATGAGGAAGATTATTTTGGCGGACTGCAGGAATAGAAAAAAGGTAGGCTTTGAGGGCGAGCAAATCTTCCCGTGTGATGTTGTGGAAGGAAGTGTAAGGGAATACGGGGAAATAATGATTCCCTTCCGGACTCAATCCCTTCGTCATGGCACGAATGAAATCTTCATCGCTCCATTTACCTATTCCAGTAACAGGGTCAGGGGTGATGTTTGTGCCATAAAATGTGCCGAAGGGTGTTTTGATTGGCCTGCCTCCGGCAAGGAACTCACTGTTGTTTTTTGTATCCGTATGGCAGCTGCATCCTCCGGAAGCATGAAAAATATATTTACCCTTCTCAATGAGGCTCTGACCTGCAGCAGAATTTGTACTGATCAGACAAAAACAAAACCAGAATACAAATCTTTGCAATTCAGAAATTAGACTGTTTTTCCCTGGGAGGATTGTGGCTGCCACCACACTGTTTACTCCAAATTTTTCTTATATTTTTCAATTGATTCTTTCAGCTCGTCATGTTCATCGCAGCCAAAAAAACAGATATCATCAAGTATTTTCAAATGCTCTTCAGCTTTTTTAAGATTATTGGTTCTCAGGTACAGTTCCCCTATGTATTCATTAGCTCCCAGATGACGCGGATTCAGTTTCAAGGCCCTGTTATAATACATGAATGATTCCTCCAGTTTATCAAGTTTGCGATGACTGAATCCCAGCAAATTATACACATCCGGATTATCCGGGGAAGTTTTGGCTGCCTTTAAAAGGTATTTGATGGCCAGCTGGTTGTTGCCGTTAGAGACCTCATCATAACCTCTTTTATAATCAAGATTTACAGGTTTTGCATCGTCATCGTAATCATTCGAAGAAGAAGGATCAGCAACCGCAGTTGAGAAACTGAATTGCATCGTGAGTAAAACCAAAAGAAAAAACTTATAAATTTTCATCAAACTTCCTTTTATGCTTATTGAACAGACTAAATTTGGTTTCATTTCCAACTGTTCAAATTGGGCATAAGAAACGAATAATAAAAGTAAAATGTATATCGTAAAGCTGGCGCATAGATCAATTTAATCTCTTTTCCGGAAATTCCTGTGGCATCCACTGCAGGTTTTCCCCGTGGCCCGGACTTGTTTTGCAAGTGCTTCCATGTCTCCGCTTTCAGCCACTTCAGCCAGTTTTGCACTTTCTCGTTCAAAGTTCTTTGCCGCGGACTCAAATTCAGACCAGTTTTCCCAGATTGCCTGCTTAGACTTTGTGCGTCCTTTGCCAGAACCTTCTGGAAACATTGACAGAGTCATTCTGCTGTTTTGAAGCATCGAGCGTGCATGGTCTGAAACGTGAGCTTCTAAAGGAAGGCCGTTCTTCAAGATATCCACAATTGCTCCCATGTGACCAGCGGTCGATTTCATCACGTTTTGTCGATACTTGATTATGCCGTGCGAATCAGCAAATGATAAACTTCCGTAAAAAATAATCGACAGTAATATTGATACTGCTGTTAATTTCATCTTTTTTCTCATTTTTAATCCTTTAAATATAGTTATTCCAGCTGTTTTATGTTGAATGTTGTTTCCCGAGGTTCAGTGTAAATAGATGGTAAAAGGAATCAAGTTTTGAAATTATCCTCAGTCTTACAAAATGTTTTCCTCCACAATCAATCGGGTCCTTCCGCTTACATGGGCCATTGAATCAGCAACCACAGATTTGCCGATTTCTGACTCGTAGGATGAAGTAAAATCATCTTCAGAATCGAACCATAGTTCAGACACGCCGTCAAACGGAGAATCTTCGTTTTTTGCCAGGTTGAAACATACTTTCTTCAATCCGGGCAGTTTAGAGGCCAGCTTTGAATGTTCGTTCAGCCACCAGTTTTTGAAGTCACTGCGTGATAGCTCTTCTTTGCGTGTAAGCAGAATCATTACTTTAAACATGTTATTCCTTTTGTATAATCAGTTGTTTATTATAGCGCTGCGTGTGAATGCAGACACTTGCTGCTGAAACTGGAGTAATTTACTTATTTCACTGTCCTGGCGAGGGGGCGCCCGCTATCTGCAACTGCAAGTGCGACGACAATTTCATCTGCACGCGGTGCGTCGGGAAGGCTGATTTCTGTGGCATCCATATGATCAAAACTCCAAATGCTGTTTTTGTTTGTTAAAGGCATTACCAGTACAGACCCGGGGCCTCCGGTTTTTTTGGTGGAAGGGATTATATCATCCCCCTTTTCAACAGCTTCACGTACCGGTTTCCCAAATCGCGGATGCAGGATTGCGGCAGCATGTTCAATTTCTCCATCGAGTCCAACAATTGCTCCTTTACCATAGCTGACAATTGCCGCAGGTTCGACATCCATTGCCACCACAGCTTTTTTTGCCAGCAGTCCCCCGATTTCCGCACCCAGATCATAAAGAGGCTCCAGGTTCTCGACATATTTTCCCGCATACGGATTTTTTATTATCGCGGCTACTGTGGCTTTCCTTGCAGGCGGATCAACCGTTTTTCCCATCTCATTATGAATTTCTTCAATCTGAATCACAATTCTGCGTATTTGAGGTTTCATCTAACTATTTATTTTTATGTTTACAATAAAGTTGAATATTAATGAATCTATACCGGGCAATTTAATGTAATCGAGTCAGTTTTACAAGTGCTTTTCCTTTAAGTACGAGTATAGTTTTCAATTTGCATGAGATTAATTGATCGGCTAGAGTGAAACGTAGTTTAAACATTGTTGAATATGATTACACTGATTTTTCTTTTTATGGCAAAAAAGATTTCAAATGGAAATTGAAGCAGAGAATTACCCTATCGCCGTGATGGGTGCGGGAACAATGGGGAGGGGAATTGCTCAAGCTGCGGCTTCAGCTGGGCATCCTGTGATGCTTTATGATGTCGCCGAAAAACATACACAGGATGCGATTGAATACATTGGACAGCGTCTTGAAGAATCTTTACAGAAGGGGAAAATAACTGAAAATAGTAAAGTGCAAATACTTAATAATATCAAACCTGTGTATGTGTTAGACGAACTTTTTCAGGCCAAACTGATTATCGAGGCAGTCATTGAAGATTTGAAAATAAAACAGGAATTATTCTGCAGGCTGGAATCTGTTTTGGAAGCGGACTCAATTCTGTCGACAAACACTTCCTCCTTAGATTTGAACAAAATTGGCACTAACCTGAAGCGTCCTGAACGATTTGTTGGCATGCATTTTTTTAATCCCGTTCCGGTAATGGCACTTGTAGAAATTATACACACGGCTGAAACAGATCCCAGCGTCACAGAATTTGTTTTCCAGCTTGCAAAAAAATGGGGAAAAGTTCCGGTGCATGTCCGGAACAGTCCCGGGTTTATTGTTAATCGAGCGGCACGTCCTTTTTACTTGGAAGCTCTTAGAATAATCAAGGATGGGGCAACTGATGCAGCTACATGTGACGCGATTTTCAGGGACTGCGGGGGGTTCAGAATGGGGCCCTTTGAGTTGATGGATTTAATCGGCCTTGATGTGAATTATGAAGTTACCACTCAGGTATGGGAAAGTTTTAATCGGCATCCCCGATTTGAACCATCGAGGCTCCAGCAAAATCTGGTTGATTCAGGGAAGCTCGGAAGAAAATCCGGACAGGGGTTTTATGATTATTCTCCAGGTACAGAAGCTCCTTATCCGGAAACCGTACCTGAATGTCATCCACCAGATTCTGTTATCATTGAAGGTACGGAACAACTGCCAGAGTCACTTGTAAAGCTGCTTAAAGCAGGAACTGTAAGCATTAAATCCACATTCGGTTCTGGAAAAATAAGATTGCCCGAAGGTGGGATTGTGGTGCTCTCAAACGGAAAAAGCTCTGAGGAGCGTTCTCTGGAAAACGGAGATTCAGTAATATCACTGGATTTATGCCTGGATTATCAGCATTCACCTCGAGTAACACTGGCGGCAGATTCAAATTGCCCGGAAAACATATTGAATAAAGCAGCAGGTCTTTTTCAGTCTTTCGGCAAACAGGTTTCTTTGATAAAAGACATTCCCGGCATGGTGCTCACACGTACTGTTGCAATGCTGGTCAATGAAGCATCTATGCTGGTGCAGGAAAAAGTTGCTGATGCAGCAGACATTAATCTGGCCATGAAAAAAGGGGTCAATTATCCGCTTGGATCCTTGGAGTGGGGTGAGTTGTGGGGGCATAATTCTGCGGTGGAAACCCTGGAAAATCTTTTTTCTGAATACGGAGAGCGTTATCGTGTTTCCTCATGGCTTCAGCAAAAGGAAAAACTTGGATGAAAGCTGTATTGGATTCATAGCGATTGACAATACATGGCAAGCATATAGATTTCTGAAGTAGTAACGCATTCGAAAATGAGAAACTTTCTCTGCAAAGGCTGCTTGGTCCTGGGTCGTGGTGGTAATGACAATTGTAAATCAATTCCAGTAAACTTAATTTTTTTCAACAGGCGAAAAACTTAACATGGAAGAAGCATATTTATGTGATGGAATTCGTACCCCGGTGGGACGATACGGGGGAGTCTTGTCCGGTATACGTACAGATGATCTGGCGGCAATTCCGATCAAAACATTGATGGAACGAAATCCCGGAGTGGACTGGGAAACTGTGGATGACGTGATTTTAGGATGCGCTAATCAGGCAGGAGAAGATAACCGCAACGTTGCCCGTATGGCAAGCTTGCTTTCCGCATTACCGCATACAGTTCCGGGAGCTACTGTCAACCGTCTCTGCGGTTCCGGACTTGATGCAATTGGGATTGCTGCCAGAGCAGTTAAATCAGGAGAGCAGCAGATGGTGATTGCGGGCGGTGTAGAAAGCATGAGTCGAGCACCTTTTGTGATGGGAAAATCCACAGCAGCCTTTTCACGCTCGGCAGAAATTTTTGATACAACGATCGGCTGGCGTTTTGTCAACGAAATTATGAAAAAACAGTACGGGGTTGACTCAATGCCTGAAACTGCAGAAAATCTGGCAGCAGAATTCAGGATATCACGTAAGGACCAGGACGAGTTTTCCCTGCGATCACAGCAAAAAACCTCAAAGGCCATGGGAAATGGGCGTCTTGCAGAGGAAATTGTGCCGGTCAATGTTCCCAAAAACAAAGATGAGATGCTTTTTGTCGATCAGGACGAGCATCCGCGTCCGGATACGAAACTGGAAAAGCTGCTTAAATTGCCGACACCCTTCCGGGAAGATGGCAGTATAACTGCAGGAAATTCGTCCGGAGTTAATGACGGCGCAGCTGCGTTGATAGTTTCTACTGAAAAAAAATCACGGGAACAGAATCTTAACCCTCTGGCCAGGATTGTTGGAATGGCAACTGCCGGAGTGGAACCTCGCATAATGGGATATGGGCCTGTTCCGGCAACTAAGAAATTACTCAAATCAACTGGAATTTCACTGGATAAAATAGGAATCATCGAACTTAATGAAGCTTTTGCAGCTCAGGCTTTGGCTGTAACTCGGGCTTTGAATCTGGAAGATGATGATGAACGTGTAAATCCTAATGGAGGCGCAATCGCACTGGGCCATCCTCTTGGAATGAGCGGAGCACGTCTGGCTTTAACAGCTATGAGGGAATTGCAGTCGAAAAAGGATCGTTACGCACTTTGTACAATGTGCATCGGTGTGGGACAGGGGATTGCTTTGCTGATGGAACGGGTCTGAGTGTTTTTTACTTAAATTTCATATGCTGGAAAAATTAATTTACCGTACTTTGAAAGTGCTCTTTGAGCATCCTCAAACATTCATCTGCTTTTTCAAGCATCACCATATGTCCGCAATCCTCAATAATATGAAATTTTGCATCCGGAATAGCTTCTGCCAGCTTCATGCCTTCAAAAGAAGGAGACATTTTATCCTGACTTCCGGAAAGGCACAAAACAGGGCAGCTTATTTTTGATGCTGCATTCATTCCGTTTTGATAGTTGTTGCATGCAGCTAGATCAACACCCAAAGCTCCGTTTGGACCAGAATTAAGTAAAGCCTGTGCTCCTCCCAAAAGAGACAATCCAGGAACCGGCGGGTGTCCAAAATGCCCAGTTGGTCCGTGCTCCCATGAGGTAACCAGATCAAAAGCAAGCAGATCGCCTTTCAGAGATGCATCCAGCAATACCGGATGTACAGGCATTTTTGCTGCAGATCCGATCAGGCATAAGGAACTTACATTTTCTGAAAAACGAGCTGCACACTCCAAAGCAACCAGGGCTCCCATAGAATGTCCCACAAGTGAGGCCTGTTCCAGACCTGCGGCTCTGATAAGTTCCGGAATCCAGTTTGCCATTTCTTCGATGCTTTTAATAAACTCCCCTTCGGAACGTCCGTGTCCTGGAAAATCAACAGCTAGAATTGAATAACCATGGTAAGCAAAATATCGGGTTTGCAAATACCAGATTGAGTGATCTGCTCCTGCACAATGAAGAAATATTATTGCAGGAAGTTCCGGATTAAACTCTTTTCCACCGGTTGTGGCGAAAATCTCATTTTTTTTATCGTTAGCTGCGTTGTTAACGTTGAGTCTCATTGTTTTACTTTCCAGGAGGCTGTTGAAATTTTTGCAGGAGCTTTATCAACAGAATTATTTTTTCTGAACTGCTTTTGAAGCTTTGCGCAAGGCTTGTTTAAAATCATTGATTAAATCATTTGGATCTTCCAGACCGACTGAAATGCGGATCATGTCTTCTGTCAGCCCTGCCTGCTTCATGGTTTCTGCGTCCATCTGTGCGTGAGTTGTGCTTGCGGGATGAATCACCAGAGTTTTTGCGTCACCAACATTGGCGAGATGCGAAGCAAGCTGCACAGAGTTTATAAAAGCGGCACCGGCTTCACGACCTCCGCCACTGGAGCTTCTCGCCTTGACCCCGAAGACTACTATTGATCCGGCACCTTTTGGGAGCAGTAATGATGCCAGTTCATAATCAGGATGGTCAGGCATACTCGGATGTGTTACCCAGGAAACCTCTTCACTGTTCTGCAAAAAATCAAGCAACAGCTTTGTGTTGCTGATATGCTTTTCCATCCTGACGGACAGGGTTTCCAAGCCCTGTATCAGGTAAAACGCGTTTTGAGGACTCATGGCCGGACCAAAGTCACGCATTGCCTCTGATCGCATGCGCATGGAAAAAGCCTGCGGTCCAAATTCTTCGTAAAAATTAATTCCATGATAACCATCATAAGGCTCTGTGAGAGTGGGGAATTTCCCATCCTTTTCCCAGTCAAAGCGTCCGCCTTCCACCACAATTCCACCCAGAGCCACTCCATGACCGCCCATCCATTTAGTAACTGAATGTGAAACAAGGTCAGCACCCAGTTCCAAAGGTTTGCACAGATAAGGAGTATTGAATGTGGCGTCTATCATCAGGGGTATTCCAGCAGCATGAGCAATTTCAGCAACTGAAGGAACGTCTAAAATTTCCAGTCCGGGATTGCCGATAATTTCACCAAAACACAAACGGGTTTCAGGACGTATGGCTTGGCGAAATTCCTCCGGTTTGCGAGGATTAACAAACGTTGTTTCAATGCCGAAACGAGGCAATGTGTGCTTGAACAGGTTCACGCTCCCGCCGTAAAGCGAAGCGGAAGAGACGATGTGATTGCCCTGTCCCATCAGTGTCAGAATTGTTGAGAATAGAGCGCTTTGTCCAGAAGCTGTGGCAACTGCTCCGGTTCCGCCTTCCAATGCTGCTATGCGCTCCTCCAGCACTGCCACGGTAGGGTTGGAGATTCGACTGTATATGTGTCCACCCTGTTCCAGATTAAACAATGCCGCAGCATGGTCGCTGTCCTGAAATACATAGGAGGTTGTCTGATAAATCGGTACAGCTCGTGAACCTGTTGCGGTGTCCGGCCGATGTCCGCCATGAAGGCTTAATGTATCGAATTTATAAAATTTAGGATCCATAGCTTATCAAAAAAAATTAATGAATCATGCATTTTCTCCCAGAGCTTTAGAGACGATTTCAAAAACATCTCCGGAGAGTTTAGGTGTTTTAACAATGCGTTTCAGTTGATCTTTCATTTTTGTCTTATTATTTTCTTCAAATTTTTTCCAGTTATTGAAAACGCTCACAAGTCGCGCTGCCGTTTGAGGGTTTAGAGGGTCCAGCTTAAGCACCTGCTCCGCGAGAAATTCATATCCGGAGCCGTCAGCTCTGTGGAAACAAAGTTGATTAAATCGTGAAAATGCACTGATTAAGGCTCGAATTTTATTTGGATTCTTCGCCTCATACGCAGGATGACCTGTCAGTTCGCGGACTTTTTGCAGAGTTCCAGGCAGGTTTGAAATTGCCTGAAGGGTGAACCATTTGTCCATCACCACAGTGTTATGATTCCACTTCTTTTCAAATTCATTGAAAGCGGATTCCCTTTCCGGACAATCAATATGAGTTAATACTCCAAGCGCACCCACGACATCTGTCATGTTTCCATGCTTTTGGAATTGTTTAGAACACAGTTGTATTACTTCCGGAGTATTTAATTCTGAAAGATAGCCAAGACAGACATTTTTCAAACTGCGTCTTCCCATTGATTCAGGATCAATACTGTAAGAGCCTTTTTCCTGATTTTCACTGTAAATCTTTTCAAATTGGTGCTGAAGTTTTTTTGCCAGTTGCTTACGCAGGAATTTCCTGGTTTCATGAATTGCAACAACATCTATCATATCCATTATTTCACCCAGATATGATTCAGGGGGAAAACTGAGGGTTTGTGCTAAAAGTGCGGGTTCATTTTTTGAGGACTGTTCAAGAATATTCCGGAACGCCTCAAGCAAATCCACAGATAATTCCAGAGGTTTTTTCTGCTGAAATCTTTTTATTTGTTCCAGCACTACTCGAATTATCAATTGCTGGCCTGCTTCCCAGCGGTTGAACTTATCTGTGTCATTGGCCAGTAGAAGGGCCAGCTCAGAATTGCTGTAGTCAAAATACAATTTTACCGGTGCGGAAAACCCTCGCAGCAGAGAAGGTACAGGTGGTTCATGAATGTCTTCAAATACAAATGTATTCGTTTCATTCCGGATTTCAAGAACAAGGGTATTTTTGAAATAATCTTTCTTATCTCCCTCTACTTTCAATGGAACTGGCTGGCCATCTCCTGAAAGCAAGCCCATTGCAAGTGGGATATGGAACGGTTGTTTTTTAATCAATTCCTTTTCTGCAGCATTAAACTCTATGGTTTTTCCAAAGCCTTTTTGACCCGGGGTGTATTGACATGACTGGTGCACAGTGAGAGTGTACTTTTTTGCTTTTGGATCGTGCTTTCCGCTGATGCGCAGTTCCGGAGTACCGGATTGGCTGTACCAGCGCTTGAACTGTTCCAGGTCCTTACTGTTTGCTTCTTCCATTGCAGTAACGAAATCATCGCACGTAACCGCCTGGCCATCGTAACGGCTGAAATAAAGATCCGTCCCCCTGCGGAAACCTTCTTTTCCCAGCAGGGTGCAAATCATGCGGACCACTTCTGCCCCTTTTTCATAGACGGTCATAGTATAAAAATTATTGATTTCCATATATGAATCCGGACGCACCGGGTGACTCATCGGACCTGCGTCCTCAGGGAACTGATAGGTTCGAAGGCGGTCCACATCTGCTACACGCTGCACGGCTCTTGAGTTTAGATCTGATGAGAACTCCTGATCACGGAAAACAGTGAATCCTTCCTTGAGGCTCAGTTGGAACCAGTCTCGGCATGTAACACGGTTTCCAGACCAGTTGTGAAAATACTCATGACCCACCACACCCTGTATATTGTAATAATCTGTATCTGTCGCTGTGTCCTGCGATGCAAGTATCAGCTTTGAATTGAAAATATTGAGTCCTTTATTTTCCATGGCGCCCGAATTGAAATCATTGACGGCAACTATCATGAATAAATCGAGATCGTACTCACGGCCGAATCTTTCCTCATCCCAGCGCATAGCTTCCTTGAGGGAGCGCATTGCATGTTTACAATATTCAATATTTTCAGGCTCAACGTAAATTCTCAACCTCACATCACGCCCCGATGCAGTTGTAAACTTGTCTTCAATATGCAATAAATTCCCTGCAACCAGAGCGAACAGGTAAGAAGGTTTCAGGTATGGATCTACCCATTTTATCCAGTGCCTGCCGTCATCCATTTCTCCCGATTCAACCGGATTCCCATTTGAGAGAATTATCGGATATTTCCCATTGTCAGCAGTAATTTTAGTACTGAAAAGAGACATTACATCCGGACGATCAATAAAATATGTTATTTTACGGAAGCCTTCCGATTCACACTGAGTGCAGAATATTTGACCTGATTTGTAAAGACCTTCAAGTTCGGTATTGTTCTGTGGCTGAATCCTTACTTCAGTTTCCAGTTCAAATTTTTTTGGGACGTCCGTGATTGTTAAATGAGCCTCATCTACTGAGTAATGATTCGGGTTCATTTCCAAATTATCCAAACGGATTTTCTGCAGTTCCATGTTTTGCCCGTCAAGCACAAGTGTACTGTTTTCACCTTCAAAATCAGGATTGCATCTGAAACATAAACGTGCTTTAACCGTGCTCCATTCTTCTCCCAGATCAATCTCCAGGTCCACCTTGTCAACCAGAAATGGCGGTGGTGTATAATCTTTTAAATAAGTTGTTTGAGGATATTTTTGTTTCATTTTGAGTGATTATCAGTTTTTCTCATCCAGCACTAATACTCTCTAGGTATTAAAAATATGTGGTGATTTCCTTGAGTGATTTTCTCCTGATGTCCGGAACTCTTGCGTCCGCTGCAGGATATCCCACGACCAGCAGTAAAAAAGGTCGCTCACTGTCGGGACGCTCAAGAATTTGATTGAGGAACCTCATCGGGCTTGGTGTGTGAGTCAGTGATGCCAGTCCTGAATAATGAATGGCACTGATCAGGAGCCCTGTGGCTATACCCACAGACTCATTAACATAATAGTTTTTTGTTTTTTCCCCGTTTTTATCAACTCCGTAAACCTGTGCAAAAATTGCAATCAGGTAAGGTGCAGTTTCTAAAAATGGTTTATGTTCATCTGTTCCCAAAGGAGCAAGAACCTCCAGCCATTCTCTGGGTGCGCGAGTAGTGTAAAATTCTTTTTCCTCCTTTTCGGCAGCTACCCGTAATTTTCGCTTCTTTTCCGGGTCCGTAACAACCACAAAATGCCAGGGATGCTGATTTGCTCCATTCGGTGCAGTGTCTGCGGCGCGAATACAGTTTTCAATAACTTCAATCGGCACTTCACGGGTGGAAAAATCACGAATCGTTCGTCGCATGCTCATATTTTGATAGAACTTCAGTGCTCTGCTCTGAATTTCTTCCAGGGGATACTCCTGAAAATTAAAAGGGATGGTCTGAATCTCAATAGGAGGTATAATTGTTTTATTCATTGAATATTTTAAAAAATTCCGAAAAAGTTTTCATCAAACTGAATTCAGTCTTATGCGACTTCAGCATATCTTTAATACATAGTGGCTTCAATCTTTAATTTTACTTATCTCTGATGACTTATATTGATTTTTTGATTGATATAAACCATATACCCCTATAAGGTATATATTTGTTAATTCATTGTAAGTTCTTTTCCGTAAGAAATTTTAGAAGAAACCATGGATCAGCCTTTACAGGTAATTAATTTGGATATTCAGGGCATGACTTGTGCGGGATGCGTGAGTTCTGTGGAAAAAGCTTTGGGCAAAGTAGATGGAGTAGATATGGCAGAAGTTAATTTTGCTTTGAACAGGGCTTCAGTTCATTATAATCCCGAATTTGCAAATTCATCCCAGCTGGTATCCGCAGTTGAAGCTGCGGGCTTCAGTGCCAAACGTTTGAAAGAAAATGACGATGTTGCGGAATCTTCTGAACAGTCTGAGGAGGAATATCTGAAATTACGTAGCAGAATGAAATTTGCTCTGGGATTTTCAGTGCCGCTTGTTTTACTGGCAATGGCTCCAATGCTGGGGGTGTCACTTCCAGTATTGATTGCTCCGGAAACTGAGCCTTTGAATTATGGAATGATTCAACTGCTTTTGGCATTGCCTGTTTTGTGGGCAGGCAGGGATTTTTATATCAAAGGTTTTGCTGCATTTTTTCACTGGAGCCCGAACATGGATACCCTGATTGCTATCGGTACATCTGCGGCTGTGGGGTTCAGTATTTGGAATCTGTTTGGTATGAGTCAGAACATGGAAGGTTTATACTTTGAAACAGCAGGTGTGATTATTTCGCTGATACTGCTTGGAAAGTCTCTTGAATCCAAAAGCCGAACCCGTGCTTCTGAAGCAATCAACTCTTTGTTGAAGCTTCGCCCCAAAGAAGCAGTCCTGATGCATAATGGTAAGGAATCGAGTATTCCCATCGATCTTGTTCATTCTGGGGATGTTTTGAAGGTACGTCCGGGAAGCATTATCCCGGTTGATGGAGTCATTGTGGAAGGTTCCAGCTATGTGGATGAGTCGATGCTTACTGGTGAAGCAGTACCAGTTAAAAAAACAATCGGTACTGAAGTTACAGGCGGAACACTAAATACCAATGGGGTGCTGGAAATTAGAGTGAAACGTGTAGGGGCACAAACGACATTGTCCGGCATTATCCATATGGTGGAAAACGCTCAGATGGCAAAAGCTCCAGTTTCGCGAATGGCTGATAAAGTAGCAGGAGTATTTGTACCTATTGTACTGTTAATTGCCGCAGTTTCCGGAATTTTATGGTGGGTTTCCGGAGCAGAAGCTAATGAGATTTTAAGCTATACAGTTGCAGTGCTGGTAATTGCATGTCCGTGCGCACTTGGTTTGGCTACCCCTATTGCAATCCTGGTTGGAACCGGAATCGGTGCTCGAAACGGTGTTCTGTTCAGGAGTGCAGTGGCTCTGGAAGCAGCGCATGATCTGGACACGCTTTTTATGGACAAAACAGGAACATTAACTGAAGGTCGTCCGAAAGTCACAAAGGTGTTGACTACTGATGGTTTTGAAAAAGAGCTTCTTTTACTTTATGCTGCATCTGCTGAACAGGGTTCTGAACATCCGCTAGGAAGAGCAATTGTCGAGGAAGCTGAAAAATACAATTTTGAAAGCACGGAAATTTCCGGATTTGAAGCAAAATCAGGATTTGGAGTAAAAGCTAAAGTCAACGGATCCACTATTATAACCGGTAATCAATCTTTGATGCAGGCAGAAAATATTTTTGTTGAAATTCCACCTGAAATTGCAAAGCAAATTCCTTTCGGAAGTACCTCTGTATTTGTCGGAATTGAGGGAAAATTTGCTGGTGTCATTTGCCTGGAAGATCAGGTACGTCCGGAAAGTATAGAAGCAGTCAGTAAAATAAGGGAAATGGGTCTGGAGGTTGTAATGCTCACTGGAGATCAGCAAACTTCAGCCGATGCTGTAGCTCAAAAAACTGGAATTACGAACCTTCACTCAGCAGTTATTCCGGAAGAAAAATCAAAAATTATCAAAGACTATCAGCAAAAAGGCTGTCGCGTGGGAATGATCGGCGACGGAATCAATGACGCTCCGGCACTAGCTCAGGCAGAAGTTGGAATTTCAATGGGATCAGGAACAGACGTGGCACTTGAAACTTCAGACTTAGTCCTCATGAAAAATGATTTGCGTCATGTTGTGGTTGCCCTGCTGCTAAGCCGGGCAACATTACGAAACATTCGCCAGAACTTATTTTGGGCCTTCGGTTACAACGTGATCAGCATTCCTGTTGCTGCAGGATTGCTTGTTCCATTAGGCGGTCCTTCTTTACATCCGATGCTTGCTGCGGCTGCAATGGCGCTCAGTTCAGTTTCTGTTGTGCTGAATTCTCTGCGTCTGAGAAATTTTTCTGTTTCCCAAGGGTCCTCAATAATCAGGGAAACTGCATAAGCTTCTGGTAACCTGCATATTGGGCAGCATTTGGCAATCCGCCATTTACATGTATCAACTCAGGTGGTACCGCTCTCAATACTCTTTGATCCAGTAATTAAGCTGCCCGGCCATAATGATAATCTGGGACAAATGTTTCCTGTTAAGCACTTCAAGATTTTCCCCTATAAATTAATCACACTTCTTTCTTTTCGGACCTTCATCAGGGTTGTATAGTATATTTTATTTCCATTCTGTTCTCTGCATGCAGTACAATGTACTGTCATCTTTCAATTTTTTCTGAAATTTAACTTTTTTGCACATCCCAGGAAATCCGTCATGAATCCTCTTTCTTATTTAAGCAATGCCGAATTAGACGCGTTTGAAGGATTATATCACCAATATCAGCAGGACCCTTTTTCTGTGGACCAGGAATGGCGAAATTTTTTTGAGGGGTTTGAATTCTCAAGGACGGATTTTACTCAAAAGGATGATAAAACGTCAGTTGAAGGTTTGCCTGTGTCCGCAGCTCCGGAACAATTTCAAAAAGAGATTGCAGTTAGTAACTTGATCGGAGCTTATCGACAACGTGGACATATGTTCTCCAAAACCAATCCTGTGCGTCCGCGTCGCGAACACGAAGGTCCAATTGTATTGGAGAATTTTGGTTTGAGTGATGCGGATATGGATACAGAGTTTCACGCTGGAGAACGTATTGGGCTCGGCAGTGCAACATTGAGGGAGATACATGAATTTTTAGAACAAACATATTGCGGCTCTATCGGTGTTGAATACAAATTCATGAGAACAATTGAGATCATTCAATGGCTTGAGCAAAAAATGGAATCCTGCCGAAACACTCCAAATTTTTCCCGTGAAGAGAAAATTGATCTTTTGAGAAAGACAAATGAAGCGGTGGCATTTGAGAATTTTCTGCATACAAAATTTGTTGGTCAAAAAAGATTTTCACTTGAAGGAGGGGAATCAATCATTCCTGCACTGGACACTTTAGTCGAGTTTGGCGCGAAACTGGGAGTTGAAGAATTTGTGATTGGCATGGCCCATCGGGGACGGCTGAATGTGCTGGCAAATATTTTAGGCAAAACTTACAACGATATTTTTGCTGAATTTGAAGGCAAAGGATTCGGCGACGATGTATTTGCGGGAGACGTTAAGTACCACATGGGTTATTCAAGTGATAAAAAAGCCAGAAACGGAAAAATAGTGCACCTAAGCCTGACGCCAAATCCGTCTCACCTCGAAGCTGTAAATCCTGTGGTGGAAGGGATTTCACGCGCAAAGATTGATCAGTATCACGAAGGAAATGCTAAAAAACTGGTCCCGATTCTGATTCATGGCGACCATTCCATGGCAGGACAGGGCATTGTATATGAAGTTTTGCAGATGTCAAAACTGCCCGGCTACGAAACTGGAGGGACTGTACACCTCGTAATCAACAATCAAGTAGGATTTACTGCGGATTTTATTGAAGGACGCTCAAGCACCTATTGTACTGATGTGGGAAAAACAACTCTCTCACCAGTTTTTCATGTTAACGCAGATGATATTGAGGCCGTAGTTTATGTCACAAAACTCGCGCTTGAGTTCCGTCAGGAATTTCATAGAGATGTGTTTGTGGATATTTTAGGATATCGGCGGCATGGACACAATGAATCAGATGAGCCCAGATTTACTCAGCCTGATTTATATCGAAGGATAGCCAAGCATCCTAATGTCAGTGAAGTTTACAGAAGCAAACTTGTAGAATCAGGAAGCCTGACGAAAAAAGAAATCCTGCAGATTGAATCTGAATTCAAGCAGTTTCTCAATGATCGTCTGGAAGAAGCAAAACAGCAGGAAACCGCTTCTGTAACTTCATTCCTTGAGGGTGTCTGGTCTGGTGTTCGAAGGGCCGACCGTAAGGATTTTGAGAAATCACCGCAAACAGGTGTGTCACGCAAAAAATTCATTGATCTCAGTATACGTGCAACTGACCTGCATAAACCGGGAAGCCCCGGAGAGAAATTAAAGTTTTTCGCCAAGATCGAAAAGCTTTATGAAAACCGCCGTAAGATGGTTACAGAGGATAAGCTGCTGGATTGGGCCATGGCAGAAAATATGGCTTACGCGACTCTGCTGAGTCAAAATTGTAATGTACGATTAAGCGGACAGGATTCAGGGCGAGGTACTTTTGCTCAACGTCACGCCATCATTACAGCAGAAGACAACACAAAATACGTCCCCCTGAACCATCTTTCTGAGAATCAGACAACTTTTGAAGTATATAATTCCTTTCTTTCTGAATATGGAGTTCTTGGTTTTGAATATGGTTATGCCTATGCCTCGCCAAACTCTCTTACAATCTGGGAAGCGCAATTTGGTGATTTTGCTAACGGTGCGCAGATAGTTATTGATCAGTTCGTTGCTTCTTCAGAAACTAAATGGCAGCGCATGAACGGTGTTGTGTTGATGCTGCCCCACGGACATGAAGGACAGGGTCCGGAACATACTTCTGCACGTATTGAACGTTTCCTGACTCTTTGTGCCGATAACAATATGCAAATAATCAACTGCACTACGCCCGCCAATTTATTTCACGTTTTGAGACGCCAGATGGCATTTCCTTTTCGCAAACCCCTGGTGATTTTTACTCCAAAGAGCTTGTTGCGGCATCCAAAATGTGTCAGTCCTCTTGAAGATTTTCTGGAAGATACTCGATTCATCGAGGTTCTTAAAGATGAATATGCGGATTCTAAATCTGTACAAAAGGTATTGTTATGCTGCGGCAAAGTTTTCTATGACTTACTGGAACATCAGCAAAAAAAACAGATCAAAGATATTGCAATTATTCGTTTGGAACAGCTATACCCTTTTCCTGAAAAGCAGTTGCTTAATGTTTTAAAGCTTTATTCTAATGCCAGGAATTTTTGTTGGGTTCAGGAAGAACCTGAAAATATGGGTGCGTGGAGTTTTATTCTAAGAACATTTCCTCAAACAGAAAACAGACTTATGCTGGTGGCACGCGAAGCTGACAGCTCTCCTGCAGTGGGATTTCCTCAAGTTCATTTATCGCAGCAGAAAAAACTGGTCCAAAGAGCATTCGAAGTCTGAACATTTACTACGGTTAATGCTGCAGAACAGGGTTTAGACTTGATTCTAACTTTTTTCCTAACCACCAGTTAATCAAAATCCAGCCGGTCTCGCAGGTACACTTGGCTGTAGTTTCAAATGATTTTCATTCAACTATAAAAAAGAAAGGGGAAACTCCGCGACCGTTCCGTTCCTTTTCAATCCCTCTGGAGTTTCGACTTGTATGGACTGACCCGTATTCCAGAAGTCCGCATGAATCATGGCAAGCGATAGATTGGCCTTAAGCTGCAGCGACCAGACCACAGTAGTAGAGTGCCCGACTTGCTTACCGTCGGCCATGATGGGCCATGGGCTAGCACAGGGTGGGGTAGGGTCACCCTCAAAAATTACGCCGCGAATGCGCTGAATGGGTCCGGTTTCCGCAATTCTTTGCAGTGCTTCCCGGCCAATATAATCTACGGAATCGTCAAGGCAGCAGTAATGATCTAGGTTACATTCCAGAGGATTATTAGCACGTGTCATCTCGTTACCGTAGGAGAGCAGGCCTCCCTCCACACGCTCTACTAGGTTGGGGTATCCGGGGGAGACATTGAATTTCTGTCCGGCTTCCCAGAGCGTGTCCCACAAATCCAGTCCAAGGGAGCTTTTATCGAGGTATATTTCAAAACCGTCTTGCCTGCTGTATCCCGAACGGGATACGCGCAGCGGGGTTCCGTTAAAGTCCACTGTACCGAAGTGGAAAAAACGGATGTTACGCACGGAGGGGCCGAAGACTTTTTCCATCAGCACCTCCGCCTTGGGTCCCTGCACAGCCAGCGGTGACACGTCCGGTTCATCCACCATCACGTCAAAGCCGCAGCCCAGTGAAAGCCCCTTGGCCCAGAGCAGTACGTCTGAGTCCGCGATGGAAAGCCAGAAGTGGTCCTCTGCGAGTTTGAGCAGGATTGGGTCATTAATCATCCCGGCGTTCTGATCAATCAGGGTGATGTAGAGGCACTGGCCGATTTTTGCATGACGCAAATCACGAGGTGTCATCCACTGTACTAGCCTGGCGGCGTCAGGCCCTCTGATTTCTACCTGGCGCTGGCAGGAGACATCCCACAACTGTACATACTCCCTGAGGTGCCAGTAATCCTCTTCAATCGAGCGACCAAATGCTTTCGGCAGCAGGGTGTGGTTGACGATGGAGTAGCCCTGTACCCCCAGTGCTTCCACCCGTTCGGTGAAAGGGGTACGGCGGATGCGTCGGGAAATAGCAAGTTCTGGAACCGAACTCATCTGGCTCACGCCTCTGGTGTGCCGGACCACCATACGGTGTAGTTGTGCGGCGCAATCAGCAAAGGTATGTGGTAACGTCGCTCAAAGTCGCGGACATTCAGCCTGATAACCACTGAATCCATTACCGGGTTTGCTGCCTGACGGTTATGCTGTTCAAGGTAATCCCCGCTGTGGAAAACCAGTTCGTAATTTTCCACTTCAGAACCAGCGGACTCGAAGGTTTCGGAAAGGCGCCCTTCCTGGTTTGTACGGGTGTCGAAGACCAGTTCCTTTTCGCAGTCTCCCAGCAGCCGGAAAAGCTGAACACGTACGTTCGTTGCTGAATTCCCGGAAACTGAATCAAGGGTGTGAGTTGAAAGTATTGCCATAAGATTTTAAGTTTTGGGTTACTCGATGGATGCTTTGTCGCGCTTGTTGGTGGTGGCCAGCACAATGGGGCTGATGGCATCCTGTGTGCGAACGTTAACACACGCTGTTTTGCCGCTGGCAAGCGCACGCTGAAGCGCGGGCTGAAGCTGCTCCTGACATTCGACAAGTTCTCCATGTCCTCCAAGTCCCTCGAACATCGAATGAAATGGGATATCTCGAAAATCGGTTGCCACATGTTGATTGTGTCCGAAGAGCCGCTCCTGCTGCTGTGAGATGGTTGTCAGTCCTCCGTTGTTGTCTATGACCACTGTGATTGGGGCCTTTTCCTGGAAAGAGGCCTCGATGCTCAGCCCTCCCGAAAGGAAGGCTCCGTCCCCGCTGATCACCACCACGTTATCTTGAGGATGCTTTAGCTTGGCGGCGATGGCGAAGGGCACCCCGACTCCCAACATACTGAACGCACCTGGATGCAGGATGCCCTTGAGTTTCTTACCGCGCCAGCCTGCCATGTTAATTGCGATTTCTGACCAGAAGTGCGTGTTACCGCCGTCAATCACTAACCAGTCGTCCGAACCCATCGCTGCCTGCACCTCCAGTGCGAGTTTAAGGGGATGCAGGTTAGAAGAGCCTTCTGCCTCTTTTTCAGCATCGTGCTGCATCTGATCAACCCAAAGTCCTCGCTGACGCTGATTTTCCTCAAACCAAGAGCTGTCAAAGAGAATTTCACTCTCTGCGTGGGCCTCTAGCAGCGCCTGGAAAAAAGCACCTGGATCGCTGAGCAGTGTGTGATCCGCCGCCCGGTTGTATTCCAGTTCTTCCGGAGAGCCGTTGATACAGACCAGTTGCAGTGATTCAGGGAAGAAGGGAGGATTGCCGAAATTCATCTGGTTGTCCAGCCGTCCACCTACCATCAGAACCACATCGGATTGCTGAAGCGCGAATTTGGACGGAGCATACTGGTGAATATCCGCAAGCCCCATGTAGACTTCGGATTCCTCACCCAGAAGCTTCTGGTGGTAAGGGATGTTGAAGATAGGGATGTTCAGAGTCCGACCTGCAGCCTCAAGCTGTTTTTCCGTTCCAGACCACCATACTCCGTGCCCGCCGATAAGCACGGGCTTCTTTGCCTGCAGCAGCAAATCCAGGATCCGTTTGAGGTCTTCAGGACAAGGCCATGAGCGAGCTGCAGGCTGTGGTCTGCGCACAAACGGCCGCTCATTCAGACCTGCAGATTCCTCGAAGGAACTGAACATAATATCAACAGGTATACTAAGGTGAACTGGGCCTGGATATCCGCTGTGGGCGATTTTGAAGGCTCGGTCCACAAACTCCGGAATTCTCTCACCGTCGGTTATGGATGCACTGTACTTGGTTAGCGGTTTGGCAATAGCAACATCGTCAATTTCCTTGAAACCTCCGCTGCCCTGACGCTTGAGTGTGCTGGAACCGGTGAGGAAGATCACCGGTGAGCGCTCTCCCCAGGCCTCCATCATCGCAGGTATGGCGTTGGCAAAGCCTTCCGGCCCAACCAGGCAAACCGTGGGGGTGCGACTGACCCTTGTGAAACCGTCGGCAAGGTGCCCCGCGATCTGCTCGTGCGGAGTATTGATCACTGACATCCCGCATTCGGCCATGCCTTCCAGGACGGGATTGCAGAAACCTCCACTCAGCGTAAAAACCTGGGTGATGCCTTTTTCATGCAGGGCTCTGGCAAGCAGCTTTCCTCCACGTATTTTCATGTCCGATTACCTGAAATTGATATTTTTTGTTTGTACTGAAAAAAACTTTGTTACACTTTTCTTAGTACCCCTCAACAACCGCAAGCGGTTAACTTATCCCCAGCAGGAAGGGCAGAGGTGAGGCAAAACAAGGATTTTGCATTTTATTTGAGAATTACTGGCGGATCAAAATAATCATAAGGTTTTTAATTTTCGATTATCATGTTCCTTTCCAGTTCCTCCACACTATTGCAGCCCAGCTGGGCCAGAGTCAGGCTAACTTCATCAGTCAGCAATTCGACCAGCCGCATAACTCCACGTTCTCCATACGCTCCCGAAGCGAAGAGAAACGGTCGACCCAGCATCACAAAATCAGCTCCCAGAGCGAGTGCTTTGACCACGGATTCACCATTTCGTATGCCGCTGTCGAAAAGTAGCGGGTAGTCAGTACCTACCGCCTCACGAATTAATGGCAGCTGAGTCACCGCAGGCGGTGCGCTGTCCAGCTGCCTTCCTCCATGGTTTGAAACGTAAATCGCATCTGCTCCTGCCTCCTGGATACGCGATGCGTCCTGCGGGGCCAGCACACCCTTGACTATCAGTTTTCCCGTCCAGCGATCCCTCAGCTGCTGAAGAAACGTCCAGTCAACCTTGCCACGTGTTTCCTCCCGGATAAAACCATTTGACGCTGTGCCGTAGAGGGCGGCTGGATTTGTGTCATCAAAGTTAGCAGTTCTCGGCACTCCAGCCATCAGGGTTTCCAGCACCCACCGTGGGTGTTGAGCGAAGTCCAGGAACTGCCTTGGACCAGTGCGAAAAGGGACCTTAAAGCCGTTGCGCAAATCACGTATACGCTGCGCTACCTGGGGGACGTCTACTGTGAGAATGAGTACTTCATAACCAGCATCCTGAGCACGCTTGACATGTTCCCATGCTCTTTCCAACGACGCGCCCACATAAAGCTGGAACCATGCATTCACTCTTGCACGATCGAGAGTAACTTCAAGAGAACTGGATGCCGCAATTGAGTGGCATAATGGAATATTGTGTTGTACTGCGGCTTTTGCCAGTGCTTTGTCTGTTCCGGCCCATGCTAGGTCGCACATGCCCATTGGTGCTATACCGAAAGGAAGTCCCCATTCCTTTCCGAGAAACGTCTTTTTCAGGCTGCGTTCTGCAACATTCACCAGTACGCGAGGCAGCAGCCTGATCCGATCCAGCGTCTCGATGTTCTTACATGCCGCATATTCCCTTCCTGCAGCACCGTCAATGAAATCGAACATCAGCCGGGGTAGTCGACTTTGGGCTTCTGTCCGGAAATCTTCGAGGCAGTGAAAGCGAGTAGACATAAATTTTGGTGTCAGTCAACAGGGTACTTGGGCTGTCCGTCTGCGCCAATGAACATTAATGCTGATTTTTCCAAGGATGATTATAAATTTCAGATACATGTTTTTTCCTTGATTTAATGCGTAATAAATTTGGGAGCATTACCATTCGTGTTAGAACATTTTCATTGTTAGTTAAATAAATTGTCTGCATATTAAATAACGTTAATACAAGGATAAAAAGGATGCAACCCGGATCATATCTAAAAAAAATCTAAAGAATTTTAGAACTAAAGTATAAATACAAATTTTCTGCATCACAATAAAAATGCAGCATAACTGGATTTCAGGATTTGCTGAACGATGTTTCAAATAGATTTAATTTACCAGATAAGTTTGTACGCAAAAATATTAAGATCAAAGTATAATAGTTAAGAAATTTAATTTAATTTTTGCAGTTGATTATTTAGCTTACTGCTTGTCAAATGTTGTAATTTCAGGTACTTTTGAGTTAGGTGATTTGTATCATTTTTTCTTTAAGAGTTCCAGTAGTCACCCAAATTCAGCAAGAAGTCTTATTGTGTGTGTAAATGCATCTTATGAGAAAAATATTAACAACCTTTATCAGAATTAGATCAAATCAGGAAGGTCCTAATTGTGATTACATTCTGGCCACTCTGGCCAGCAAAAAAAGCAAATGAAATGAATAAATATTATTAATTACGAACGTATAAATTCAGCTTATGTCTGTAGTAGATATTAAAATTCCCAGTCCTGGAGAGTCGATCACCGAAGTTGAAATCGGCAGCTGGCTGAAGTCTGATGGTGACTACGTGCAAGTTGATGAAACTATTTGTGAGATTGAGTCTGACAAAGCTACTTTGCCATTGATTGCAGAAAATTCCGGCAAACTGAAGATTCTTCTTAATGAAGGTGATACTGCCGGGGTAGGAGACGTGGCTTGTACAATTGATACCTCAGGAACAAGTCCGGAAAACATAAAGACTGATAATTCTGCTGCGGAAAAGTCAAAGCTCAATGAGACTTCATCGGGAAGTGCAAAATCCATCGAATCCTCTTTATCTGCTGATGCCACTATTAGCCAGCATTCGATTGCCTATACTGACGGGCACCCATCTCCCGCTGCAAAAAAAATGATGGCAGAATCAGCCGTATCAAATTTGTCCGGAAGTGGTCCGGGTGGGAGAGTGACTAAACAGGACATTCAGCAGCATTTGTCAAATGTTCCGGATTCTTCCATTTCAACTGCTGAAACAAAAAAGCATGCGGATTCTCAAGTGTTTTCAGGTTCAAGAAAAATTAAACGGGAACGCATGTCCCGCTTACGCCGCAAACTGGCTGAAAGGCTTGTTAGCGTTAAAAACGAGACTGCAATGCTGACGACATTTAATGAAGTCGATATGAGTGCAATTGTTGAATTACGCTCACAGTGCAAAGATGCGTTTATGCAAAAACATAATGTAAAACTGGGCTACATGAGCCTGTTCACCAAAGCCTGTACCGAAGCTTTGGAAATGTTCCCTGCAGTGAACGCACGAATTGACGGTAATGAGGTAGTTTTTCATGATTATGTTGACATGGGCATTGCGGTCAGTGCGCCAAAAGGTTTGATGGTCCCTGTGGTTCGGAATGCGGAATCCCTTTCTCTTGCCCAGATTGAGATTGAAATAGCAAGGCTTGCACAACGTGCCCGAGAAAACATACTCAGCATTGATGAAATGGAAGGCGGGACCTTCTCTATTACAAACGGTGGAGTTTTTGGATCAATGCTTTCCACCCCCATCATAAATCCACCTCAAAGCGCTATCCTGGGAATGCACAATATAGTTGAGAGGCCAATGGCTGTTGATGGAAAAATTGAGATTAGGCCATTGATGTTTGTTGCTTTGTCTTATGATCACCGGATTATTGATGGACAGCAGTCAGTCAGTTTTCTGGTTCAAGTTAAAGAAAATCTGGAGAATCCAGCCAGAATGCTTTTGAGTTGAACTGGAACTTTGGCAAGCATCTATTTGGCACTTAATTTTTGCTGACATAAAGTCAGGAGCAAAAAACATGTTTCGAGATTTGCTTTTTGGGCAAAAATCTTTGGATTTTCTAACTCATATAAAGCAAGCATCAATTTATATCATTCTTACTATCTTCAAAACATTTTAAGCAATGACTAAATATGACACCACCATAATCGGTTCCGGACCAGGAGGCTATGTTGCGGCAATTCGCTGTGCACAGCTTGGTTTGAAAACAGCAATAATTGAACGCTATCCTACCCTTGGAGGGACATGTCTGAACGTAGGCTGCATTCCTTCAAAAGCCCTGCTTGACTCCAGCGAACATTTTAACAATGCAAAACATAATTTTGAGGCACATGGAATCAACACCCATAAGCTTGAGCTGAATTGGCCCAGGATGCGCCAGCGTAAGGATGATGTGGTCAGTCAGACATGTGATGGAATCCAGTACTTAATGAAAAAAAATAAAATCACTGTTCTGAACGGTCATGGAACTTTTAAAGACAAACATACAATCACTGTAAAAGTGAAGGCCGATGAAGAACAAACGGTGAATACTGAATATGCAATCATTGCAACCGGCTCAAAGCCGTCAAGTATTCATGGAGTAAATTGTGACAAGAAACGCATTATCACCTCCACAGAAGCCCTCAGTCTTCAGGAAGTTCCAGAGAAATTAATTGTGATAGGCGGCGGGGTGATCGGTCTTGAGCTTGGTTCAGTTTTTAACAGGCTTGGTTCTACAGTGCAGGTTGTGGAATATCTTGATCGATTGGTTGCCGGGATGGATATTTCTTTGGGCAAGGAGGTCCTGCGAGTTTTAAAAAAACAGGGTATTGAATTTTTTCTCAGTCATGCTGTTCAAAAAGCAGTTGTAAATGGAAAAAATGTTAAAGTCACTGCAAAAAACAAGCAGGGGAAAGAAGTGGAATTCAGCGGGGACTACTGCCTGGTGGCCGTGGGACGAAGACCATATACTGAAAATCTGGGGCTGAAAGATATTGGCATTACTCTTGATGAACAGGGACGAATCACAGTTAATGAACATCTGGAAACATCGGTGTCTGGAATATATGCAATTGGTGATGTGATTAAAGGTGCAATGCTCGCACACAAGGCAGAGGAAGAAGGAGTTTTTGTCGCAGAAACAATAGCAGGGCAAAAACCACACATCAATTACAAATCAATTCCGGAAGTGCTTTACACATGGCCGGAAGCGGCAGGTGTGGGATTTACTGAAGACGAACTGAAAGCTGAAAATTATAACTACACCTCAGGCAGCTTTCCTTTCAAAGCACTTGGTCGAGCCCGTGTATCAATGGATACAGAAGGTTTTGTGAAAGTACTGGCAGATAAGGATACTGATGAAATACTAGGCATACACATTGTCGGAGCTCGTGCCGCGGACTTGATTGCGGAAGCAGTTGTTGCGCTGGAATATAGAGCAAGTTCCGAAGATATTGCACGCATGTCCCATGCCCATCCTACTTACGCAGAGGCAATCAAAGAAGCAATGCTTGACGCAACAGGGAAACGCTCGCTTCACACCTGACTAATACCTGAGATGACAGTCAGTAATCAGCACAGGACTAAAAGACGGATTTTGATTGTTGACGATGTTGAGAACAACTGCCTGCTGATTGAAGATCATCTGCGTTCAGCATTGAAATGCGAATTCCGTATGGCTTCATCAGGTAAGGAAGCCTTAAAAATTTTAAAAAACTGGCTTCCGGATTGTATTTTGATGGATATCATGATGCCTGAAATGGATGGTATCGAAACAACTCGACACATTAAAAAAATTCCAGAATGCCATGATATTCCTGTGTTGATGGTTACTGCAAAACAGGAAATGGATTCATTTGAAGAGTCCTTTGACGCAGGGGCTGTGGATTATATTTACAAGCCGATCGACCGCACAACATTGGTGGCAAGAACAAAATCCGCACTGCGGAGTAAAGAAGACCTGGACAGAATTAAAGAACTGAACAAAGAACTTTTTCAAAAAAAGGAGGAACTCAGCAGTTTTTCTCACACCGTAAGCCATGACCTGAAAGCACCTGTGGTTGGAGCAGCAAGTCTCTTCGATTTATTTCTGCTGCGCATCAAAAAAGAGTATCCTCAGATAATTGGAGATGAGAGCCTGAAAGAAATTCTTGATCGCATTCCAAAGGCATTGCATAAAATGCTGGATTTTATCAATACTCAACTTGACTATGCAGAAGCGGGCCAGGTGATTGGTAGGCTGGAATCAATTTCAATGAACAAACTGATCAGTGCTGTAATTGAAAATTTTGAATATGCCGAAAGAGAAGGTATGGTGCTTTTCAGTGAGTTGCCGGAAATGCCGGAGACAAAATGCGACTCAATACGGATGCTTAAAGTCTGGCAAAACCTGATTGCAAATTCGATTAAATACAGGGGAGACAAGAATCCGGTAAAGATCGATTTTGGCGGACATGAAAATGCAGATTCGGTTAAATTTTGGATTCGCGATGACGGCCCTGGCATATACCCGGAGCATCAGCACAAAGTATTTGAGACTAATGCCCGCTTGAATTACGATGTTGATGGTTATGGTTTTGGTTTGGCAACAGTAAAGAAAATCATTGAAGCACATGGTGGAAAAATATGGATAGATTCAGAAATTACAGATGGTGCCTGCTTTGTTTTTGAACTTCCGCAAGAATCTGTGATTAATTGAGCCAGAAATGGAAAAACAAGACGTCAAATCTATTTTCAGCCTAGATGGAACAAAAAGGTTAATTGCCTTTTTGTCGCAGTTTGCCAAAAAAGAAAAACCAGTTTATAACCTTAAATCTGTTAGAATTCCAAGGACTTCCGGGCGCACCCTGAAAATACTGGCCTTTCTTCTACGCACTCCCGTAACTCGAAGTCTGCTGATTCCAGTTCTGCTTCGTCAGGCAGGCATTCAAAGCTTAAGAAAATGCAAGGTTGAAGATGAACCACTGATGCATCCTGTTCATCCTGCAGATAACAAAATCACTTCTTCAGTCGCAAAAAAATCCATCAAACAGTTCTTTGATTCATTTGAGAAAAAAGAGGCCTCGGAATCTGCAGTGAAAAATGCCGGTATGGAAAAGAAAAGTTTTTTTCATCCTGAAACGGCATTTGATTTTCATAAAGCCTATCTTGAGGGAAAAACATCTCCTGTTGATGTTGCAATGCGTTTACTGGATATAATTCGCAGTATCGAAGAAAGTGCTGTGCCATTACGTCCATATATAGCCTGGGAAGAGCGGGAATTGATGAAGCAGGCAAATGCTTCCGCAGAACGCTTTTCTAAGGGCAAATCGTTGGGTATTCTTGATGGTGTTCCTGTGTCAGTAAAAGATGAGCTGGATATGCTCCCTTTTAAGACAATGATTGGTACCAGGTTTTATAGTAATCAGCCTCCTGAACAGGATGCAACCAGCGTGGCACGATTGCGTTCCGCCGGAGCTCTTATGGTTGGCAAAACCAACATGCATGAAATTGGTCTTGGAGTTACAGGACTTAATATTCATTATGGAACAACACGAAATCCGCATCATCTCGATCACTATCCTGGAGGTTCATCAAGCGGCTCGGCAGCTGCAGTAGCGGCAGGTCTTTCTCCCATCGCACTTGGTTGCGATGGCGGCGGTTCTATTCGCATTCCTGCCAGTCTGTGCGGTGTTGTAGGCCTTAAAACAACATGGGGGCGGATCAGTACCGCCGGGAGCGCGCCCCTGCACTGGAGCATCGGCTCAGTAGGCCCTATTACATCAACAGCCCGTGATGCAGCAATCGCATATTCATTTCTTGCAGGGCCTGATACAAGACAATCGTGCACTCAAGAACAGCCAGCCGTGGATTTGAAAAATTTTGAAAATTCAAACTTAGAAGGTGTTAAACTTGGAGTTTTTTACTCCTGGTTCAATCATGCCTCCGAGGATGTTGTGAACTGCTGCGAAGAGATGCTCAATTCGTTTAAATCTCAGGGTGCTGAGGTGAAAGAAATTGAAATACCTCATTTGGATGAAGTACGAGTCTCACACGCAGTTACAATCTCTACCGAAATGTTTACTTCACTGAAAACTTGTATTAAACCGTTTCGTCAGCCATTTGGTTTGGATGCTTTGATTAATCTTACATTGGCAAAGCGATTTTCAGGCAGTGAGTATGTAAAAGCTCAGCGAGTGAGAGCCAGAATGATCAGTAATTTAAAAAATATTTTTCTGGATGTTGACGCCATTGTTACACCGTCAACTGCCTGCACGGCACCTCCGATTATTGCAGATGCCCTGATAAATGGAGAGTCTGATCTAAAAACATTGACAGAATTGATGCGCTTTGTTCCTGAAGCAAATCTTGGAGGATTCCCTGCGGTTTCATTTCCAGTCGGCTATGATGCTAAAGGTTTACCTGTTGGAATGCAGTTAATGGGTAGACCATGGGAAGAGTCATTTCTGCTTAGAATGGCAAAAACTTCTGAAAATTTTTTTACCCGCCACCCGCCGATGATGCGTTTCTCTCTTTTGCCTGATTGAAGTCAGAATGTTTTGAGAGACCGTTTGTCTTATTTTCGTCTGTTTCCAAAAAATCTTGTTTTGAACCCTTATAAAAGGCTACAATTGCACATTTGGTTTGGGCCAGTAGCTCAGTTGGTTAGAGCTGACGACTCATAATCGTCCGGTCGTAGGTTCAAGTCCTACCTGGCCCACCAAAATATCAGTTACTTAGGGGGATTGAGTTTAATTTATTTTGGTGTCCATCTTTCCGGATTTTACTCCTTTTTGATCCAGTCATTTCATACCTCCCATCTCATCTTCTGTAACCAAAATAGTACATTGGGAGAAACTATCTATTTTTTCCATCTAGATAGTTTAATAACAAAGTAGTTAGTACCTGCTAGCCTTAGTATATTGCAAATAGCCTAAGGAGAATAGTCATTTAGATAATGATTATTTTGTTGACAATCTTCAAATAAACTAATAAGTTTGGATTTCTAATAGAGAAAATTAGGCAAGTCCTGTTTAAGGAAGATGGTTTGGGTCTTTTGCAGATAGAACCATCATTAATTAAAAAGAATTTGGATAATGATTCTAAAAAATTTTCGATTATTTAAAATTTCAGGATAGCCGGTTTATTTCGAAATCATCTTTATTTAAAATAATTCATAAAGGAGAAAACATGTTAACGATGAAAAAAGCTTTAGTAAGTATAATGCTATTGGTCCTTATACCAATTTCTATACATGCAGCAAAAATAACCTTTCTAACACCATCATGGGGTGTGCCACCTGATAAAGCCCTTTTAGAGTCCTTCCAAAAGGAATCTGGAATTACCGTTGAAATTCAATCCGTTCAAAACAAAGATTTATTTAGCCGAATTCAAGTAGCTGCCGCTACCAAGCAAGCTGCGGCAGATGTTGTCTTTCTTACACAGGAAGCACCTTCTAACCTAGTTGCTGTTGGCATGATGCATTCTTTAAACGATCTAATGGGAAAAGATCCATTGGAGTCTGACCTTACTGGTCAGAAATTCTGGAATATAGGTGGTGAGCAATTCGGTGTTCCAGTTTATGCCCAATTAGTAATGATGGATTACAACACAGATAGACTTAAGCAAGCTGGATATAGCTCTCCTCCGAAGACATGGAATGAACTAAAAAGCATGTCAAAAAAAATCAAATCTAGTGGTATAGATAAGCACCCAATTGCAATGAAATCAAGTGATTGGTCTTGGTATCTTATGTCTCTTTCTATGGGTGATCCTATGTTTGATGAGGATATGAAACCAGTTTTTGCCAACAAAGGGTCTAAAGCAAGAGTGGCTATGCGAATGCTGTTTGATTTTTTTTCAGAGGAACTAATTAGTCCTGAGATTGTGGCAGGAACTGTAAACCAACATTCTATATTCTGGAGTGGCTCTGGTACTTTTCATCAAGGATGGCAAGGGTCAATAAGAGTTGGAAATAACGCTAAGAAGTCCAAACAAGCCCCTTATGTAGCTTATATGGTTTTGCCAGAAGTAGGAAATACATGGAGTTTTCCTGCAGCTATTGGTATTGCTAAATATTCAAAAAATGTTGAGGCTTCCTGGAAATTTATTCGATGGTATACTGGAAAGGAAAACCAAAAGAGCATATACAATGCTTTCGGACTCTATCCTTCAAGAGCATCCGTCGCCGCTGAATTAAACGATGAAGGTGTAGTGGATGGATATTCCCAAATTTTGGCACAATCAAAGAAAGTTGACGAACTTCCTCGTTACACCCTTTGGTGGGGACCATTCACAGCCAAAGTTACAGAAGAAATTTTAACAGCGGTGCAAACAGATGCAGATGCAGATAAGACAGTTGACAAAATTGCAGGTATCTGGAACGAACTAAAATCAGAATACGAGTAATAAATTTGAAGTTTTAGCGGAGTAACTTTTTATTCCGCTAAGACTCCTTGATACATAATTATTACAACATAATGATCATTGATGAACCGGGAAACCCGACAAGATCTTGTATTTATCGGTGTAATTCTGGTCCCTTTGATAATACTTGTTGGAATACTTATTTATCTTCCCGCACTTGATTCACTCCTTACATCTTTCACAAATGAAAACCTTAGGATTCTTAGACCTCCTAAGTTCATCTGGCTGAAAAACTACTCAAAACTAATTGAAAGTTCAGAATTTTGGACCGTTACAGCAAGGTCACTACTGGTTGTGGTATTGACGCTTCCTTTGGAATTGTTTATATCCTTGGGTTTGGCTCTTTTACTCACAGAAGCCTTCCCTGGAAGGGCAATGGTACGAACATTAATTATTCTGCCATGGATGTTACCACCAATTGTGAATGGTTTTTTATGGGGATGGCTCCTAAATGGTGAGTACGGAGCACTTAACGGACTACTTTACCAGCTAGGGTTTATAGATGAATACGTAACTTGGCTAAAAAACCCTGATACTCAAGTCCTTTGGGTAACTGTCGTTCAAACATGGACGCGTTTTGCCTTCCCAACTATCATTTTGCTTGCTGGACTACAATCAATTCCGATGGATTTATTGGATGCAGCAAAAGTGGATGGAGCCAGTAGTTGGCAAACCTTTAGAAATATTATATTGCCACTGCTAATGCCTAGTATTGCGGTTGTATTAACAATAGAATTTATTGCTTCATTGCAGATCTTTGATGTAATCTGGACCCTTACCGCAGGAGGTTCAGCGGGAGGAGCTATCAATCCTTTTACCAAAACTCTTATGCTCTACAATTATGAATTAGTATTCAGGGATCTCAGAATTGGACTGGGTGCGGCTTTGTCTTACCTAATACTTTTTCTTTCTTTAGGTGTAGCCATTGTTTTCGTGACAAGACTATACAACCAAGCCGTCAAAACCTGATAGATTTTTACTAAATCAGAATGACTCCTTCTTTTAACCGACATTTAATTAAACGCATATGCATCTATCTTCTATGTGCAATTGCATTGCTTTGGGCTATTGGTCCTATTTATTGGATCTTCGTCTCATCTGTTTCTACTCGTATGGAACTCTATGCTACACCAATAAAATCATGGTTTCCCTCTGAGCCTACTTGGGAAGCATATATCAGACTATTTCAGGGGGGTGGACAATATAGAGGTGGGAACGTAAGTCCAACTGAAGGATTAATGTGGTCTGGTTTATACAACACACTTTTTGTTTCTATTGTATCTGCATTATTTGTAACTTTTCTATCAACAAATGCTGGATATGTCTTTGCTAGAATGAAGTTCAGAGGAAGGGGATTTATTTTCTTTTTCTTGATGCTAATGATGCCTTTGCCACTCTGGGTCTCAATAATTGCTTTGTTTTTCATGATTAGTAATGCTGGTTTGATAGATACGCTTTCAGGTATGATTTTATTGTTTATAGTTTTCCTTCTCCCTCTTGGCATCTGGCTAATGTCAACATTCATACGAGAGATAAACCCCGAAATTGAAGAGGCTGCAATCGTAGATGGTTGTAGCCGTTGGCAATTATTGCGATGGATAATTTATCCTTTATCAAAATCCGGCATGGCAGCAGTATTTCTTGTATCTCTTCTTACGGTTTGGAACAACTTCCTTCTACCATTAATTTTTACAAGAAGCCCTGATTCCCAAATGTTAACAGTGGTTCTTTCACTTTTTGTAGGACAATACGAAGTAGCCTGGGAGGACATGGCTGCAGCGGCGGTGGTAACAATGCTGCCCCCTTTCTTGATTGCTCTTTTCTTTCAGCGCTTTCTTATTAGGGGTATGACTTTAGGAGCTGTGAAATGAAAAAATATAACAAGAATATAGATTTAAATGCAGGTGAATTGTTTCTTCTTGCATTTTCAGGACAGGATCCTACGCCGGCAATTGAAATGATTAAGGAATATGGTCTTTCAGGTCTTTATTTGAGTAATGATAACATCCCAAACATTTATTCTGCTTTAAACCTGTCAAAGATTGTGCAAAAAGCAGCTAAAAACAGTGGTGATAAACTACCTTTGCTCCTGGGAGTAGATCAGGAAGGTACTTGGTCAGTAATGGCAGAAGATTCTCATCCAGGACCAGGTAATCTTGCTCTAGGATCAGCAAAAGATATTGATCTTACTGAACAGCGCTATGAGGACATTGCATTGGAACTCTATCAAAGCGGAATGAATCTTGTCTTTTCTCCTTGTGCAGATGTTAACACTAACCCCTCGAACGCTATTATTGGAATGCGTTCCTTTGGAACTGAACCAAAAAATGTAGGAAGCCATGTGGCTGCAGCTGTAAGAGGAGCACAATCAGGAGGGGTATTAACTACCCTCAAACACTTTCCTGGGCATGGAGACACCTATATAGATTCTCACAGGGATCTCCCTGTAGTGAAACGTTCGAAGGCTGATGTGTGGGAAATTGACCTTACTCCCTTCCGAGAAGGTATTAAAGCAGGTGTTGATGTTGTTATGACTTCTCACATCATATACGAGTCGCTTGACCCTGATAATCCAGCAACATTCTCTAAAGTAATTTTACAGCAAATATTACGTAAGGAATTAGGTTTCAAAGGTGTTATTATTTCTGACTCGATGAATATGCACGCCTTGCAAAAACATTATAAACCAGTAGATGCTGCTATTGCTGCCATATCAGCAGGAGTAGATTTAATCATGCTTGCTGAGGAACATTATGACCATGATGGTGATTACCAAAAGCGCCAAAGGGCCTTAATAGAAGGGGTAACACAAGCCATTAAAAACGGTAAAATTTCAGAAGAGAGATTGAATTCTGCTTTTAATAGGATCAGAAATTTACGGAAAAGATCGGGTATGCTAACTACTAAAAAGCCTAAATGCAGGGATTTGAATTACAGTGCTCAAAAGGCAGCAGAGAAGGCATTGCGATTGCTTCAAAAACATCAAGACTGGTCATACCCAAATCAAAGGAGCAGACTCAGTGTTTTTCGCTCCTCTTCAGAGGAAGCCTTTTCACACGTTATTCAAACACGAGGTATCGGCCCAAATCCAAGGGAATCATCATATGATTTTTTTATTGATGCTCTACAAAATTATTTTGAAATTAGAATTATTGAACAAAATGATAATTCGCCAGATCAATCAGAACATTTAGTGATCGTTTTAGAAAACTACACACTTCCAGGTATGGACTTTGATAATTCGCCGGATCAAACTGTCTTAGAATGGGCAAAAAGTTTTTCACTAGGCAAGGTAACTGTAATCGCACTCAGGGACTCCTTCAACCTTCCAGAAACTGGACCATTGACAACTTTGTGCACATACAGCTTTCGTCAAGAGTCGGCCATTGCAGCTGCAAAATGGTTAGCAGGATTAGTCAAGAATATACAGCACGGAGATGCATTTAAATAAATAAATATCATATGGGCCTCCTGAACAAAGTCCCTCATCCCTCCCTCAATTTCTGTTTATCTAGGAATCACAATATGAGAACAATAAGTAATGATATTTTAAGAACCTTCTGTCAATGGATGACGAATTCAAGGCTTAGTTATAGAGTTTTAAGCCGCTGCAATTAAAGTTTGTCTCACTGCACACTACAAGCTAACTTCAAAATCTTGATTGTTGTCTTTACTCATAATAACGTTTGAATATTCTCTATATGATGATTGAGTACTATTTTATCAAGGTTCTGAGGTTTAATCCCTTTCATTAATTGTAGTTTCTCACTATCGGGCCAATCAAAGTCAATCACCTCTGTCACTAATTCAGGATGATTGCAAATTAAAGCCATGTCACAACCGCTCTCTAACGACACTTGAACACGTTCAGCAATATTCTTAATAAAATGTGCACCTTGCATAGATAAGTCGTCACTAATCACAACCCCACCAAAGCCTAATTGCGTTTTCAAAATTTCTTTAATCCACTTTGATGAAAACCCTGACGGCTTATCATCAACCTGTGGATACACCACATGTGCTGGCATAGCTGCATCTAAACCCTGATTAATCAAACCCTTAAAACAGAGAATATCCTGACTGATTTCATTCATTGGGCGTTCATCAATTGGTAAATCTACGTGTGAATCAATTGCTACATGGCCATGCCCAGGGAAATGCTTACCAACACACTTCATACCAGCTTCGTGCAGCCCTTCAATTAACGCTCCTGCGAGCTTTATTACCACCTCTGGATTGGAATGAAAAGCTCTATCACCAATGGCTGATGAATGCCCGTAATCCAAATCTAGCACTGGAGTAAAAGAAAAATCAACGTCAATCTCTAATAATTCCGTCGCCAAAATCCAACCACAAGAAAAAGCTTGTTCAAGTGCTTTTTCTGGATTTTGATCGTAAACTTCGCCTAATTTTGCCATGGCCGGCAAGCGAGTAAACCCCTCTCTAAATCGTTGTACTCGTCCACCCTCATGGTCAACTGCAATCAGTAAGTCTGGATTAAGAATACGTATCGCACCAATAAGTGTTTTAATTTGATGAATATTTTGATAATTACGCGTAAATAAAATCACACCACCAATACTCGATTTGACCAGTTGAGTTTTTTCTGCTTCGGTCAGTGTAAAACCTGACACATCCATCATGATTGGGCCTAGTTTCATTATCTAATCAATATAAGGTTTGACTTTATATACTAGCCATAATACTGGCACACCAATTAACGTGGTAATCACAAAAAATTCACTATAGCCAAATTGCATGACTATCGTACCTGAATATCCGCCAAATATCTTAGGTAATAGCGTCATCAGCGATGAAAAAACTGCATATTGCACTGCTGTAAACTGAATATTTGTCAAACTAGACAAGAAAGCAATAAACGCAGCGCCAGCAAGGCCGGCAGAGACGTTATCCATGGTAATAGTCACGTAAAGCCAGGTAATATCATGACCTACATTCGCCAGTACAACAAATAAAAGATTGGTGAATGCAGAGAGTAATGCACCTAAAAAGAAAACCTTAAACACACCGATCCTCATTGCCATAACGCCACCCAAAAAACCACCTGCAATAGTCATGAACAAGCCAAATGTTTTTGAAACTGTAGCAATTTCAACTTTGGTAAAACCTATATCTTGGTAGAAAATATTCGCCATAACGCCTAAAACGATATCACTGACACGGTACAAACCAATCACCGCTAATAATAGCATCGCTACACTCGTGCCGTACCGATTAAAGAAGTCTTTTACCGGCTCAATATAAGTACTATTAACCATTTGTTGGTTAACAATGTTCAGTTTAATTAAGATCCTTGCAGTAATATAAGCGACCAAGAGTGCTAAAACCATGCGGAGACTGCCAACAATAAAACCAGAGAGATGTTTGTTGGCAAAAGTATCAGTTAAAATCTCTTTAGCAGTTTTTACAAAATCTGCTGTTGCAATAAAAGTTAAAATAAAAGCTACAACAATTAATAAGAATAATAAGAAAAATCGCGAATAGTCTGTTGTGGAATATTCTGTCTCTTTTCTTTCAGATTTAGGTTCATTAATAATCAATGTTGTAGCTACACCAATTAACATTACTCCCGCCATCATTAGATAAGTACCTGACCAAGCATCGAAACTATATAGCTCTTTGGTTGAGCCTAAATAACTGGCAATAAACAATCCACCAGCGCCAGCAACCAACATACCAATACGGTAGCCTGCAATATAAGTTGCTGAAAGCATCGACTGCAAATCCATATCGGCTGATTCAATACGATAAGCATCAATAACAATGTCTTGTGTTGCTGATGAAAAGCCCAATAAAACCGCACCGTAGGCCATTATTGTAAGACTTTCAACACTGGCTTTTGGATCTACTGATGACATGAGTAAAATCGCACCCATAATAGCCAGTTGTGAAACCAGCATCCATGCACGACGGCGACCTAATGCCTTAGTTATAACTGGTAAAGGTAATCGATCAACCAGTGGTGCCCATACAAATTTAAAAGAGTAACCGAGTGCCGCCCAAGAAAAAAAAGTAATGGTTGATTTAACTACCCCTGCTTCATTCAACCAAAGACCAAGGGTGGAAAAAATAAGTAAAATGGGTACACCGGCAGAGAATCCTAAAAACAACATGGTCATCACTCGAGGATGAATGAATAATTTTATACTATTAAAGAGGCTCATAGGCTTTTTCCTTTAGGTATTGTGTTGCTCACTCATGACTTAATTATAATGACATCTTCACCAGTGTGAATGCTCTCAAATAACTCAATCACATCATAATTGTGCATGCGAATACAGCCCTTTGATCCAGGCATTCCCATCTGCGTTTCTTCAGGCGAGCCATGAATATATATATAACGATTTTTGGTATTTCGATTATGTACCTCAACCCCATCTAACCAAAGTATTCGAGTGAGTATCCAATCCCTATCAGGATTTTTCTTGGCTAGATCAGCATTATATATCTCGCCCGTTGACTCTCTGTCAACCAGTACAGAACCCAATTCAAGATTAGCTCCAATTTTTTCAGCAATTTTAAATTTTCCTGTTGGTGTACAGTAAGAATCCTCAACTTCACCTATACCATTTTTTGCTGTGCTAATAGAATAAGACTTTCCTTTATACTCAAGTGCTTGTTCGGAAATATTGATAGTAATCATTTGGTAAATAATGCGATAGATTGCACTTGTGCGGTTTTAGGGAACATATCCATTTCGCCAGCTAGTGCAATAATTAGCCCTACACGCTTGTTTTGCAGTCCGCCTAAGACAATATATCTAGACTACTATGATATTTTATCAATTACTATTATTGATAATAGCATTATTAATATATATATAGTGTTTTTGTGAACTGTATATTGCGATCAGGTATGACATCTTATTGACAGTTATATAGACAACTTTTTTGGAATGAATTAAATGAAACTTCTTAAAAAACTTTCCCATCCAGGTTCTGGATGGGCTCTGGGGTTCAGATCAGAAAAGAAATGGATCAAGACTTTCAATGGATTGATTAAATTTAATGGTCCAAAAGTTAAATCTGATACCATCTTCGACCTTGCATCTCTGACGAAAGTTGTAGGGACCCTGCCTGCATGCTTTGTATTAATGAAAGAAGGGTCCTTAAAACTTGATAAAACCATCAATTATTATATCTCTAATGCTGGTTGGTTCAAAAATCCATCCCTTGGTGATGTTGAGATTCATAATCTTCTCACTCACTCAAGTGGACTACCAGCTTGGAAACCTCTTTTTGCCATTTCTAATGTACCAACAATACTTCATGCTAATGTTTTACAAACTGAAATTTCTAATCAGGGGAAACGACTTTACAGTGATCTCGGTTGGATAATTTTGGGACATCTCATTGAAAGAATATCAAATAGATCCCTTGATCAATTCATCTACGAAAATTTATTAAAACCTCTTGGAATGAAAAGGACTTTCTTTAATCCCATCTCACATAATGAGAAATTAAATTGTGCTGTAACAGAAGATTGTGGTTGGCGCAAAAAGATACTCCAGGGCATTGTACATGATGAAAACGCTTTTGCTTTTGGAGGTGTTGCTGGACATGCAGGTCTATTTTCAAACTTGGATGACATGATGATTTACATGGAATCATGGCTAAACAATTTAGAAACAATTGGATTACAAAATCAGGCAAGAACGGTAACTCATTATTTTCAAAGCTTTAATGGGCTCCCAGCATATGGCTTGGGATGGAGGGCATTTCCAAGTTTAGAATTCTCAAGAT
>ERZ651768.154-NODE-154-length-48457-cov-5.430488_pt1 | contig 48457 bp, 38 predicted proteins | sample MGYA00514754_ERZ651768 | MGnify/ENA metagenome assembly ERZ651768
CCCGCACGAGCGCCATCGGCGCGACCGCCCCTCTTTCCGATCACCCTCCTAAGCAGAAACCGGGCTTACGGCCGCGCCGGTCACCTCTCCCAGCCGTCCGCCGCAGCTCGTGCAGAATCGGCTCTTCTTCACGTTCAGGTGTCCGCATTCGGAGCAGGTCCGGCCCTCCGCCATCCCTTTCCGCACACGCTCGATCTCGGCTTCCAGGCGGTCGCTATCGGAGGCACTACTCTTGGCACCCTTCGCGGCGGAACCCTTCGACGGCTTCGCGGCCCCGTCCGTGGGAGTCCCTTCATCAGCGGCATGGCCGCCCGCGCTTTCCTCCCCCATGGCCTCCAACGCCTGACGAGCCAGATCGGACTTGATAACCTGGTAATCCTCCTGGTCGATCTTGCCAGATCCAAGGTCGTATTCGGCGTCGCGAAGCCCGCGGAGTGCGGCCTGCTTTCGAGCGTCGACTTCGGTGACCTCAGCGTCCGAGCGCCCCATCGCGGCCCAGTCGCCGCGCAGGACGGGCAGCATGACGAAGAGGATCACGCCAGTTGAGACGAGAATCACCCCAACGATCAACCCCACTTCATCGGCCCCACGTCGTCAGCTTCGTACGGCCAGAGCGGGCCGTTCGCCCCCAGTCTTGGTCGTGGAGCGCGCAACAGTTGGAGTGGAGCCTCGAGAGGGCCACAGTCCGATGATCCCGCCCAAGGTGAGGACGAATCCGCCATACCAGATCCAGCCCACCAGTACGTTGACCTGCACCTTGAAGGTCGCACGCTGAGCTGCGGCATCATTCTCGAAAGCGGCACCGAGATCGTTTACGTTGTCGAGGATCAGGTAGAGGTCTTCGAGGAGGTAGGAGTTGACCCCCACGTTCGAAATCGGTGACTCTTCCCACTTGACGTAGAGGACCTTCTCCGCCCTGAGGGATTCGACTGGCCGGCCATCTCGCTCGACGGTCATCAGGGCTACTGCCTGCCGCACCATGTTCTCACCACGAGGCGACGACAATCCCTGGTACGTGAGCGCGTATTCGTGTCCGAACGGAGACTCGATCGTGACTGTCTCACCAGGATCGATGGTCTGAACGATTTCGCGATTAAAAGCTACGCCGGCAAACGCGGTGAAAATCATCACCACGCCGACGTGTACGATGTATCCTCCCCAGCGGCGCCGATTCCGGCTCACGAGGTGGTAGAAGGCCAGGAGATGACCCTCGCCCTCGATGCGAGCCCGTGCCTTGGTCCCCTTCACGAACTCGACGATGATGATGGTCATCACGAAGGCCGACAGCCCGAATGTCAACAGAGCCATCCCGTGGTTCACACCTCTCAGGAACAACGCCCCGACGACCATCGCACCCACGATGACCGGCATGCGAAAGTTTTTCACGAGATTGCGGCGCGAAGCTTTTCGCCACGCGATGACCGGTCCGATCCCCATCAAGGCGAGCAACGCCAATCCGATCGGCAGGTTGACCCGGTTGAAAAATGGCGGACCAACCGCGATGGCCTGGCCCGTCAGACCCTCAGTGATGAGCGGGAACAGCGTCCCCCACAGGATGGTGAAAGCCGCACCCAGAAGGATCAGGTTATTGAACAAGAATGCCGATTCTCGGGATAGAAACGACTGAATCTGATTCTCGCTCTTGAGGTGCGGGTACCGCCACGCGATCAGCAGGATACAAGCCCCGGTCATCACTCCCATGAACGCGAGGAAGATGAACGCGATCGTAGTGTTTTCGGCGAATGTATGAACCGACTCGATCAAGCCTGACCGCGTCAGGAAGGTCGCGAAAATCGTCAACAGGAACGTGAGGGTCACGAGGCCCATGTTCCAAACCTTGAGCATCCCCCGGTTTTCCTGAATCTGGATCGAGTGGAGGAAGGCCGTCGCCGTCAGCCAGGGCAACACCGACGCGTTCTCCACCGGATCCCAGAACCAGAATCCGCCCCAGCCGAGCTCCAGGTACGCCCAGCGCATGCCGAAGATGATGCCGTTCGCCAAGAAGAACCAAGACAGCAGGATCCAGCGCCGTGTGATCACGATCCAGCGCGTATCCAACTTCCCACTGAGCAACGCCGACATCGCGAAAGCGAACGGAATCGTGAACGCAGTGAACCCCAAGTACAGAGTGGGCGGATGGATCGACATCCAGTAGTTCTGAAGCTGCGGGTTGAGCCCCCGGCCGTCGGCGGGCGCAAAGGGCAGCCTCTCGAACGGATTCACCTCGGCGAACAGCAACACCACCAGGAAGAAGCTGGAAATCGTGAGAAGTATGCCGACCACGTAGGGCATGAACTCCCGATTCTTCTCCCGGTTCGTGAAGACCGCAGCAGCGGAGAAGAAGGAAAGGAGCAGCACCCAGAACACCAACGACCCGCGCTGGCCGGCCCAGAGGCCTGAGATCTTGTAGAACAGCGACAGTTCGCGGTTGGAGTAGTTCGCGACGTACCAGTACTCGAAGCTGTCGGTCACGAAGGCGGTTATGATCCCCGCCGACGTTAGAACCAGCAGGAAGAAGACGGCGTAGACGCAATGCTCAGCACTCCGAACGAAGTCGCCGCGTTCCTTACGCCCACCGATGAATCCGGCCGCTGCTCCCCAGATTCCGATCGGTAGTGCAATCCAGAGAGCAAGCTCTCCGAGGAAGATCACCCTAGCAGTTCCTCAGGCGTAGCTTCGTAACGGCTGCCACACTTCGCGAGAACGACTGTGGCTTCGAAAACGCCATCCTCCCGGTATCGACCCTCGACGACCACGTCCACATTCTCCGTGTCGTTGAAGGTATCGGGGAGTATGTCCCGGTATTCCACAGCAAAGCGCACCGACTCGTCCAAAAGATCGATGACGGTGAAGCGGTGCAATAGCTCGTCTTTCTCTCGATTCCATGAGCCCCGCTCGACACGCCCACTCACCTTGACGCCTACCTCGTGGAACGTCGAATCCGCCTCCACCCGGGCCATCAGCTCGCCGGGCGTGAGGTAGTACACCATCGATTCGCTGATGCCGGTCCAGATGAGGTAGGTGACGACCAAAGCCACACCCCCCAATCCGGCGAAAAACTTACCGTTATCTCTCATGATGGCGGCCCGGTGCGTGTTAGATGGATGGATGGCCCACCCTGCTCCCAGTAGGTGAATATATCCACGCTAGGGGGCAGCGCAAACCATCACGGACAACCGGATACGGATCTCCGGAGCCCTCTACCTCTACGTTATCTAAGTTAATAGAGAGGGTACAGCGTTCCGAGGTTCCCACGACTTGATCTGGCGCCCGTGCTGGCGAGACTCTCCAAACGTCAAAATCGGAAAGCCCCCTGCGCGTACCCTATCGTGGTGCCTCAACGAGGCAAAGTACTCACCCCCATCAAAAAATTATCCACAGATCGGGCGCACTGGCGTCCCTCACGGATCGCCCAGACGACGAGGGACTGACCCCTGCGCATGTCCCCGGCAGTAAAAACTTTGTCGATTGAGGTCCGGTACGCCTCAGTGTCGGCCGCGACATTGCCGCTCCGGTCTAGGTCGACTCCGAGCTGTTCGAGCATTCCCTCACGAACCGGGTGCACAAATCCCATGGCCAGCAGGACGAGATCTGCATCGATCTCAAATTCAGTGCCCTCAATACGCTCGAGCCTTGGGGTCAGTCGCACCCCATGCAGCGCGCGCACCTTACCGTTATCACCGGAGAACGCTTCAGTGGCCACGCTCCAGTCACGATCGCCTCCTTCCTCCTGAGAGGAGGAAGTGCGCATCTTGAGGGGCCATTCTGGCCACGTGGTCCCCTTATCCTCCTTGTGAGGAGGCTTCGAAAGGATCTCAAACTGAGTCACGGATTTTGCTTTCTGCCGCCACGACGTTCCGATACAGTCGGATCCGGTGTCACCACCACCGATCACTACCACGTGCTTGCCGGTGGCTAGAATCTTCTCATCTGGGAGAGTTAGCTCGCCCGAGTTACGTCGATTCTGCTGTGTAAGGAAGTCCATCGCGAAGTGGATGCCATCTAACTCGCGACCCGGCACGGTCAAATTTCGTGGCCACTCAGAGCCGCCCGCGAGGACGAGCGCGTCGAAAGCCTGCACCACCTCTTGGGCCACGATGTCATGCCCCACCAGGCAGTCCGTACGAAAGACTACCCCTTCGGCCTCCATCTGCTCGATGCGCCGGTCAATCTGGTGCTTCTCCATTTTGAAGTCCGGAATGCCGTAACGCAGGAGTCCCCCGGCCTTGGAGTTCTTCTCGAAAACAGTGACGTTATGACCAACACGCGCTAACTGCTGAGCGCAGGCCAACCCAGCGGGCCCCGATCCAATGATCGCGACTGTACGCCCCGTCTTCAATTGTGCGATATCAGGCTTTACCCAACCTTCTGCCCATGCGCGATCAATGATCGCGCACTCAATTGATTTAATCGTGACAGGGTCGTCGATGATGTTCAACGTGCACGCTTCCTCGCACGGTGCCGGACAGATGCGTCCGGTGAACTCGGGGAAGTTATTCGTGGAGTGAAGCACCTCAAGCGCCTCCCTCCATCGATCCCGGTACACCAGATCGTTCCAATCTGGAACAATATTATTCACGGGGCATCCCTGATGGCAAAACGGAATACCGCAGTCCATGCATCGTGCACCCTGGAGGGCCCACTCCTCGTCCGGCAGGCTACCGGTGAACTCACCCCAGTGAGCTACCCTCTCAGCGACATCCGCTCTGTCAGGGTGGCGGCTTGGAAAATCAAGGAAGCCAGTGACCTTACCCATCCCGATAACTCTTCAACGCACGAGAACGCGACGAGCGTGGGCGGGCGCTTTTCTTCACATCCTCGGACGTCCCGTCGTCACGCATCCTCGTGAGCGCCTTGCGGTAATCGTTAGGCATGACTTTCACAAACTGAGGCAGGTAATCATCCCAGTGATCTAGAATCTCTTTTGCCGTCACGCTGTCCGTGAACCGCGCGTGCCTGGCAAGCATGGTCTGCAACCTGGCCGCGTCCTGCCCCAACATATCGCGTCCCACTGAAGAAAGTGTGTTGGCTGGGATTCTCTCCGCGAGCGGGCGCAGGTCTTCGACCGACTCCAGTTCGACCATCTCAGGGTTTACACGAAGGCTGAAATCGCCCTCTCTGTCTAAGACGTAGGCGATGCCCCCAGACATTCCGGCCGCAAAGTTCCGTCCGGTCGGACCGAGTACGACCACGACTCCGCCAGTCATATACTCACAACCATGGTCGCCCACTCCCTCCACCACAGCCCAGGCCCCGGAGTTCCGCACAGCGAAGCGCTCGGCCGCGACTCCTCGTAGATAGGCCTCACCCGAAATCGCGCCGTAAAGGATGACGTTGCCAACAATCATACTTTGTTCTGGAAGGATTTTGGTACGTTCGGAGGGGTGCACGATCAATTTTCCACCGGAGAGGCCTTTCCCCGCGTAGTCATTGGTGTCACCCAGGAGTTCGAGTGTGACCCCGTGTGCCAACCAAGCACCAAAGCTCTGTCCGGCGGTCCCCGTCAACTTCACGTAGATCGTATCGTCAGGTAGCCCTGCATGCCCGTACCGACGCGCGACCTCCCCGGAGAGCATCGCGCCCGTCGTCCGATCGGAGTTTCTGATAGCGTGCTCCAACCGGATGGGCTTGCCATCCTGTAAGGCGGACATCGCTTCCTCGATCAGCTTCCGGTCGAGCACGTCGTGTAGCTTGTGCTCCTGCTCCTCAGTCTTGCTGACCGCGACCTCCGGACCGACCTCAGGCCGGGCCAAGAGTCTGCTCATGTCCAACCCCTTCGCCTTGAAGTGCTCGATGCCCTTACGCATATCGAGTCGGTCGGATCGTCCGATCATGTCCTTGAAGCGCCGGAATCCTAACTCGGCCATGAGCTCGCGCACCTCTTCGGCGATGAAGAAGAAGTAGTTCACGACATGCTCTGGTTGTCCGGAAAACCGCTTGCGCAGAACAGGGTCTTGGGTAGCCACCCCAACCGGACAGGTGTTCAGGTGGCATTTGCGCATCATAATGCACCCAGAGGCTACCAAAGGTGCCGTCGAGAAGCCGAACTCGTCCGCACCGAGTAGCCCCCCGACGACGACGTCCCTTCCGGTTCGTAGCCCCCCGTCCACCTGAACTGCAATCCGACTGCGCAGCTGGTTCAGGACCAATGTCTGATGAGTCTCCGCCAGGCCGATCTCCACGGGGGATCCGGCATGATAGATCGAGGTCCGGGGGCTTGCACCCGTGCCGCCGTCCGCACCCGAAATGGTCACCCGATCGGCATGTGCCTTCGCGACGCCAGCCGCGACGGTTCCGACACCGATCTCGGAGACGAGTTTTACACTGACCTGTGCGCGTGGATTCACGTTCTTGAGGTCGAAGATCAACTGGGCTAGATCCTCGATAGAGTAGATGTCGTGATGTGGGGGCGGGGATATCAAGCCTACGCCTGGAGTCGAGTGCCGCACCTGAGCAATGACACGGTCGACCTTGAAGCCAGGTAGCTGACCGCCCTCGCCTGGTTTTGCACCTTGAGCAATCTTGATTTGCATGACGTCAGCGTTGATAAGATAATCTGCCGTGACGCCGAACCGACCCGAGGCCACCTGCTTGATGGCCGAATTCATCGAGTCACCGTTCGGAAGCGGGACGAACCGGTCGGTCTCTTCCCCGCCCTCTCCTGTGTTCGATTGTCCACCCATGCGGTTCATCGCGATCGCAAGTGTCGTATGAGCCTCCCGAGAGATTGACCCGAAGGACATCGCGCCTGTGGAGAATCGTTTCACGATTTCCTTGGCCGGCTCCACCTCGGCCAACGGCACGGGCTCGTTGGCTGGGAGGAACTCAAAGAGTCCCCGTGGCGTCATAAGCCGCTGGCTCTGATCGTTGATTTCGGCGGAAAAAGAGCGATAGCGATCCTCTGCGTTACCGCGCACCGCATGCTGCAGGGCGGCAATCGAGGTCGGCGTCCAGTAGTGCTGCTCTCCCCGCAGCCGGAACTGGATTTCTCCTCCCGGGTCCAGCACACCGTCAAGCTCCGGAACCACAGAAAATGCAGTCTTGTGACGGCTAATCGTCTCTTCGGCCACCTCACGCAGGCCGATGCCCTCGATCGAAGTCCCTGTTCCAAAGAAAAACTCGTCCACGAACTCTTGGTTCAACCCGAGAGCGTCGAATATCTGGGCGCCACAATAGGATTGGTAGGTGGAGATGCCCATCTTCGACATTACCTTCAGGATACCCTTAGCTGCGGCCTTCACGTATTGGGCCTGCGCAACCTCTACGGTGATCCCTGGCAGTTCGCCCCCCTCGACGATATCCCGGACCGTCTCGAACGCCAGGTACGGGTTGATACCCTCGGCCCCGTAGCCCCCCAGGACGGTGAAGTCGTGGACCGTGTGGGCCTCTCCTGTTTCGATGACGAGTCCGACGAGCGTCCGTAGACCCTGGCGGATCAGGTGGTGGTGCACTGCCCCAGTCGCAAGCACCGCGGGGATTGCAAGACGCTCAGAAGAGAGCTGGCGATCGGAAAGGACGATGATGTTGTCGCCTCGTCCAACTGCCTCTTTGGCAGCTTTACGGAGAGAGTCAAGGGCCATCCGCATTCCAGAGATTCCGTTCTCGACGGGATAGGTCATATCGAGGGTCACGGCCCGGAATCGGCCCTCAGCGAACTTGCCGATGCACCGGATCTTGTCCAGTTCCTCGTCGGTTAGGATCGGATGCTTTGCCTCAAGGCGCATGTGCGAGCCACGGTCATCCAAACCGAGAAGGTTTGGGCGTGGTCCTATCATGGAAACGAGACTCATCACGAGCGATTCGCGAATCGGATCGATCGGCGGGTTCGTGACCTGAGCGAATCGCTGCCGAAAGTACTGATAAAGAACCTTGGGCCGGTCAGACATTACCGCGATCGGCGTATCATTGCCCATCGACCCGACAGGGTCTACCCCATCCAATGCCATAGGGCCGATCATCAGTCTGACGGATTCCTGCGTGTAGCCGAAGGCCTGCTGACGATCGAGGAGTGATGCGGACATCGTTGGATACTGAGCAGCACAATCCGGGAGATCGCCCACCCGGACCTGCGTCCGATCGAGGATATCCTGGTACGGGTGTGCCGTCGCCAGTTCGTCCTTGATCTCTGCGTCGTCGATGATGCGGCCTTGCTCAGTATCAATCAGCAGCATCCTGCCAGGCTGCAACCGCCACTTCTGCACGATCTTTTCTTCCGGGATCTGCAGCACTCCCGTCTCCGAAGCAAGGACGACCAGCCCGTCCTCGGTCACCACATAACGGGAAGGCCGCAGGCCGTTGCGGTCCAGCGTCGCACCGATCTGTCGCCCATCTGTGAATGCCATAGAGGCCGGCCCATCCCAAGGCTCCATCAGGGCAGCGTGATACTCGTAGAACGCCCGGTGCTTCGGATCCATCAGACGATTGCCCTCCCATGCCTCGGGAATCAGCATCATGGTCGCGTGGGCGAGGGAGTATCCTCCCTGTACCAGCAGCTCAAGGGCGTTGTCGAGACACGCCGAATCGGACTGATCTTCGTGGATGAGTGGCCAGATCTTGCTGAGATCATCGCCCAAGACCTCCGAGTGCATCGTGGCGCGCCGAGCGTTCATCCAGTTGAGATTTCCCCGCAGTGTGTTGATTTCGCCGTTGTGAATGATCATTCGAAAAGGCTGTGCGAGCCTCCAGCTCGGAAAGGTGTTCGTCGAGAAACGCTGGTGAACGAGTGCTAGAGAACTCACCAGGTTCTCGTCCAAGAGATCGACGAAGTAGCGCCCTACGTACTTTGCCAACAACATTCCCTTATAACCCAACACACGGGTCGAGAGGGTGCAGATGTAGAAGTCCTGCGTGCCCTCGATCTTCTCCGCGGCGATCTCCGCCCGGCGTCGGATGACGAAGAGCTTCCGTTCGAAGGCATCCTGATCCGAGCAGCCTTCGCCTCGTGCAATGAAGAACTGGCGGATCACGGGCTCGGTGGCGAGGAGGGTATCGCTCAGCCCATCCCTATTGACGGGAACGTCCCGCCATCCCAGGGGCTTTTGACCCTCTGCCTTGGCCATATTTTCGAGCTCAGATTCACAAGCCGCACGGGCGGCAGCGCCACGTGGGAGAAAGACATTGCCAACCCCGTAGTATCCGGGCTCAGGCAACTTGAACCCAAGTTTCTCCGTGGCCCTGACCAAGAAGTCGTGCGGCACCTGAACGAGGATCCCGGCACCGTCCCCAATTGTAGGGTCGGCCCCCACCGCGCCGCGGTGGTCCAGGTTAAGCAGGACCTGCAGGCCCTGCTGGACGATCTCGTTACTCCTGAGGCCGTGCATGTTCGCGACGAAACCGATGCCACAAGCATCGTGCTCGTTACGGGGGTCATAGAGACCCTGACGCACAGGGAATCCGTTTCGGTTGGGCTCGCGGATCACCATAGGGTTGGGGGAGTCGGGGAAGACCAGCCAATCTCCACAGGGGATCCCCTGGGCGGCATCCCTGTTCCGAGGTTCAACTCCAGTGTCATGCATCTCCCTACGTTAGGCTCCAACCCTGCCTTCCAACAAAAAATCACTATGATGCAAAAGCTTCCTAACAAAAAACGGCCCCCCCACATTGGAGAAGGCCGCTCGAGGAACCGAAATCACTTGCTCAGCTCACTCGCAGGCGCCTCCAGTGCGCAGCCCTGCTTTGGCCTCGCTCTCGAGATTCGGGGCAAGTGCTCGCACACGCGAGTTCGGTGAACGGCGAACGCTCATCGGATCCTTACCTGAGGCGACCCATTTGCGAGGACCTACCAGGCGTATTCACTTGCTCTCCATAGGGGCGCAGGGCCCTGACAATCTGTCTGAACTTGCCAATCCCGCCGGACCGTTCGGTCCAGTGAAACATAGCCAAGTTGCGCGAGGTAACCGACGAGAATAGGCATTTAGTGCCAAGACTGCAAGTCGTTCGCAGCTTCGCACCGCGTCTTCCAGGCTTCCATCGGCCTAAGAAACCGCGACGCGCCCTATCATGGAAGAATCCTTGCCCAGCCGTCCCCTCACCCATACAATTGCTGCCATTCCTCGCGGTTCTAAGGCCAATTTCCGTCATCCGTCCTTAACAGCGATACTTTCCGAGATCCAGTCGCTGCGGAGTTTATCGCCGTGCCCAATCCCGATTTGATGTGCCGATGGGGCGCGACGCCATTCGTCCGGGCAGTCCTCTTTCTTGCCCTCCTGACTTCACCCGGATGCGCCCCCTCAGACCGTCCGGAGATCCTCGCCTTGGCAACGGCCGGCACTGGAGGCGTCTACTACGTGCTAGGGGGATCGATCGCGGAGTTCTGGAGCCGCGAGTTGCCCGAGCAAGATTTCGTGGCCGAGGTCACGGGCGGCTCGGTCGAGAACCTCAGCCTACTGCTGGCCGGCGATGTCCAGGTGGCCTTCTCCATGGGTACGAACGCCCACGAAGTGTTCAACGCCACCGGATCTTTCGCAGGCCGGGAGCCGGCCCAGGTGCTCGCTCTCGCGGCGCTCTATCCGAACGTACTTCACCTGGTCACGCTGGAAGGGACCGGAGTGGAGAGCCTCGGTGACCTCGTGGGCCGACGGGTCTCCGTAGGAGCCCCGGGGAGTGGGACCGAGGTGGGCGCCCGAACCCTCCTGGAAGGAAACGGGATCGGCTACGACGACTTCCAGCCCCAACGTCTCAACTTCAATGAGACGGCTTCCGCGCTCAGAGATGGAAACATTGACGCCGGATTCTTGAGTGCCGGCCCGCCCACAAGTGCCATCATGGACCTGGCTACGGCGCGACCCATACGACTGGTGCCCATAGGGGTGGCCGAAGTAGACAACACTTCGGCACTCGACCCGACCGTGAGTCGCGATTTCTTCCCTCCAGGGACATACCCCGGCCAAGAGCTTGAGGTGGAGACGCTGAGTACGCCCAATCTCCTCGTGGTGCGCGCCGACATGTCGGACGACTTGGTCTACGAGCTGACAAAAGTACTTTTCGAGGTGCAGGCGGAGTTGGTCGGCGTGCATCCTGCCGCACGCCACACCTCAGGCGACTACACTCTGGAAATCTCTCCTATTCCACTCCACCCGGGTTCCCTCCGCTATTTCGTGGAAGCGGGATACGAGGTACCTGACCGTCTGACCTCTTCCCGGTGAGGCGTCCCGATATCCACGTCCGTGGATAGAGGCCTGTGACTTCGGCTGGCGGGGCCTCGATCGGGAGGAGGAACCTGGGGCTCCCTGGCTTTTCCGCAGGGACCTTCGTCGTTCTGGCGATCGCCCTCTCGCTTTTCCAACTCTACATATCCGGCATCCGCCCACTCGGACTCTTCTACGAGAGGGCATTCCATCTCGCGCTCATTCAGGTTTTGGCCTTTCTCCTCTTTCCATCGAAGGGTCGCTCCCTCCCAACCCGAAGTCGCATGGCATGGGCGCTGGATGTCGCTCTCATTACCGGCTCCATTTTCGCAGCCCTCTATCTGACGCTCAACCTGGACGCCATCGTGAACCGGGCGGGGGCCTGGAGCGCTACCGACGTTTTTGCGGGGGTAGTGGCAATCGTCACGCTTCTCGAAGCGAGCCGTAGGACGGTGGGATGGCCCATTTCGTTCATCGCCGCCTGTTTCATCGGCTACGCGTATGCGGGTCCCGCACTCCCCGGCGTGCTTCGGCATGGAGGCTACAGCACCGGACGGATGGTGGGACAACTTTATCTTGGCCAGGAAGGGATATACGGGATCCCGCTTGGTGTGGCCGCCTCCTTCGTCTTCATCTTCATCTTGTTCGGAGCCCTGCTCGAGGTCACGGGTGCGGGCCAGTTCTTCATCGACCTGGCTTATGCGATCACCGGAAGACAGAGGGGAGGACCGGCGAAAGCAGCGGTTGTGGCTTCTGCCGCGATGGGATCCGTGTCGGGCAGTGCCATCGCCAACGTCGTAACCAGCGGGGCGTTCACGATTCCCCTCATGAAAAAGGTCGGCTACAGTCCCGAAGAGGCCGGGGGCATCGAGGCGGCGGCAAGTACAGGGGGCCAAATCCTTCCCCCGATCATGGGGGCCGGAGCGTTCTTGATCGCCGAATATACCGGTCTGCCCTATCTGGAGGTCGTCAAGGCGGGCCTCATTCCCGCGATTCTCTACATGGGTACCGTGTACGTCTTCGTGCACCTGGTGGCGGTCAAGAGGGACCTCAAGGGTCTTCCATCCTCCGAGCTTCCTCGGTTCCGAACCACATTGGCCAAGGGTTGGCACTTCCTCGTGGCCCTGGTGGTCCTGATGTCCGCACTGCTCATGGATTTTTCAGTGGCCCGGGTCGGATTCCTTTCGTGCCTGGCGGTCGCGGCACTGGCGGCCTTGCGAGCCGCGTGGGACCGCAGCGGCCGGCATCAAGTGGGCTCGAAGCCGGCTGAAGCGCTTCACCCGCCTCTTACGGGCTGGGTCGGCGGCGGGATCGTCCGCATCGTGGATGGCTTCGTCATAGCAGGCCGAAATGCGCTTCCAGTAAGTCTGGCCTGCGCGGTGGCGGGAATCATCGTGGGCATCGTCGGCCTCACGGGTCTGGGTCTCAAGTTTTCATCTCTCATGCTTTCCCTTTCCCAGGGGAATCTCTTTCTTGCCCTGATACTTCTGCTTCTGGCGAGTCTCGTACTCGGAATGGGACTTCCAGTAACCGCCAGCTACGTCGTCCTCATCGTTCTCGCCGGCCCTGTGCTGATCAATGATTTCGGGCTTCCAGTCCTGATCGCTCACCTGCTCGTGTTCTGGTATTCCCAGGACTCCAACGTCCCCCCGCCGGTGTGCCTCGCCGCTTACGCCGCCGCAGGCGTGGCAGGGTCGGACCCGATGCGAACCGGGCTCCAGGCGTGGAAGTACGCCAAGGGCCTCTATCTCATTCCCCTCCTCATGGTGGTGCATCCCGAGCTTGCGCTAGGCGGCGCGTGGCCCGTGGTGGTGGGGAAAGCCATGATGGCCATGGTGGCCTTGGCCGCGTTCGCCGCTGCGCTGGAGGGGCAGTCGCTGAGGCGTCTGAGCACCGGCGGTCGAATCTTGCTTCTGGCAGGCGCCGCCACCGCGTTTTCGCCGTACTTCCTGGTGGGGGGCTTGGGAGCCCTTCTTGTCGTCGCCTACACCTTGAAGGACATCATCCTCACGGATATCCGAAAGCGGGCACCCGACTCATCCGAGTCGAAGGACTAACCGCGTCGGCAGAAACTGGCCAGGAACTGGTCGGTAATCTCCAGCACGATGATGTCGCCGGGGTCGGCCCAGATCTGCTCCGTCACGCAGTCCCTGCCCCCTAGCAGGCCGATTTGGAATGAAATGAGCACGCTGGTTTCCAACCGCACCAGGTATTGGGCATTCGTGTGTCCGATCGTGGTCCCCAAGCGGAGCCGCTGACCGGGCCAAACCGCGTGGATCGTGGCGTCTTCGAAAGCACGGTTTTCGACCTGGACCTGGATCGCCACGTCTTCCCGAGCAGCAAAGGGAGTGCGGCGGGTTTGGGCGCACCCCAAGCTAAAGCCGGCCAGCACCATGCAGAGAAGTCCTCGTGTGAGACCAGCTCGGGTCAGACGTCCTCGGGTCAGGGCATCGGTCGCGTCAGTCATGAACCGCCAGTCCCTTCACGGCCTGGACCGCCTGGGCCCAGCCCGCAAGAAGTGTCGCTCGCTCGTTGTCGGACATACTCGATGTGAATCTAGTGGCCTCCTCCTGAGACGCGAGGAAATGCTCGGCGTCGGACCAGAGCCCCGTGGCGAGCCCGGCAAGGCCCGCCGCCCCCAGAGCAGTCGTCTCGACCAGAGCCGGCCGGCGCACCGGAACCCCCAGGAGCCCGGCCTGGAAGTCGAGAAACCAGTCGTTGTTGGCCGCCCCACCGTCCACGCGTAACTCCGTCGTCTTCGTCGAGGAATCCGCCTCCATGGCGCTGAGAACCTCATAGGTGCTGTACGCCATCGCCTCCAACGCAGCACGCACGAGGTGCTCCCGCGTCGAGCCTCGCGTAAGGCCGAAGATCGCCCCACGGGCATCCGGTATCCAGTGCGGTGCGCCGAGCCCCACGAACGCCGGCACGAAGTAGACTCCCTCGTTCGACTCGAGTCCTGCAGCCATCGCCCCGGATTCGGAAGCTGATTCGATCAGGCCCAGTCCATCGCGGAGCCATTGCATCGCAGCTCCGGCGATGAACACCGATCCTTCCAGGGCGAACGCCAGCCCTCCCCTCGAGTCACACGCCGCTGTAGTGAGGAGGCTGTGATTCGACGGAACGATCCGGTCCCCGGTGTGCATGAGGAGAAAGGCACCCGTCCCGTATGTACTCTTGGCCAACCCTGAAGACCAGCATCCTTGGCCGAACAAAGCGGCCTGTTGGTCGCCGGCAACCCCCGCCACCGGGACCTCGATGCCCAGTGCCTCACCGCTCGTCATTCCGAAGTCACCGCTGCTCGCCCTCACCTCCGGCAGAAGCGCCTCCGGGATTTCCAGGGTGTCGAGCAGCCACGGGTCCCAGGCGGCGAGGGACAGGTTGTACAACATCGTGCGGGAGGCGTTGGTAGGATCGGTCGCGTGGACCGTCCCCGACGTCAGCCGCGCGATCAACCAGGTGTCGATCGTCCCGACCGCCAACTCTCCTGATTCGGCCCGAGCGCGAAGGTCCGGCCGTTCACGAAGGAGCCACAGCAGTTTCGTTCCGGAAAAGTAGGGATCCAGCACGAGTCCGGTGCGCCGGCGAACCTCCGGCTCGTGGCCCGCCTCTTTGAGAGAAGCGCAAAGCCCGGCGGTGCGGCGATCCTGCCAAACGATGGCGCGATGGACTGGTTCAAGCGTCTCACGATCCCAAAGAACGACGGTCTCGCGTTGATTCGTGATCCCGACGCCCCTGACATCTGCGTCCGTGGCCGAGGCGAGGGCCTCACGGGCAACCGTCTGTGTCACGTTCCAGATTTCCAGCGCGTCGTGCTCAACCCACCCAGGCTGGGGGAAGTACTGTGTGAACTCCGAGTAAGCCCGGCCGAGGACCCGGCCGTCCTCAGAGAGCACCAGGCAGGTGGTGCCGGTCGTACCCTCGTCGATGGCGAGAATCGATGGCGTGCCGCTCATGTCCTGTGGCTCATTCCATGCGGCTCATGGCGTGCGACTCATCTCGTGCTCGTACGGTTCATAACCTGTCCCGCAATGGGAACGTGTACCCCCACCCACTCTCCTCGAAGAGCGTCAAGAGGAGGGTGATAGGGAGGCCGACGACCGTATGATAGTCTCCCCGGATTTCGGTCACCAGCGCGGCGCCGAGCCCCTGGATGCCATACGCCCCGGCTTTATCGAGCGGCTCACCGCTCGCTACGTAGGCGTTTGCGACCTCCCTTGAAAACTGTTGGAACGTGACCTCGGTGGTCGAAACCCCGCTACGTACGTCGCCCGACGGAAGGGCGAGCGCGAGGCCACTCGCCACATGGTGAGTCCGCCCTGCCAATCGCAACAGCATGGCCTCCGCATCCTCTGGCCCGGACGGCTTCCCCAGGATTTCGCCGTCCAGCGTCACCACCGTGTCGCCCCCGAGCACGACTGCGTCAGGATATACAGACGCGACCGCAGTGGCCTTGTCGCGGGCGAGCCTCTCGACATGAGTCTCGGCCGACTCTTCATGTTGGACGGTCTCCGCAACATCGGCGGGCTGGACAGTGAAATTCAAACCGAGCATGCGGAGGCACTCGACACGGCGAGGGGAGGCCGATGCGAGCACGAGGGGCGGGGGCCCACTCACCGGTCGATGACGAGTGTCACGGGCCCATCGTTGGTCAACGAGACATCCATCATCGCACCGAATTCCCCTGTCGCCACCTTACCGGGGTGGCGGGCCTCCAGAAGCTCTACGAAACGCTCGTACAAGCGTATCGCGGTCTCGGGTGTCGCGGCATCGATGAAGCTTGGGCGGCGGCCCTTGCGAACATCTCCGTACAGAGTGAATTGGCTCACCACCAGAATCGAGCCATCCACGTCGGCCAACGTACGATTCATCTTGCCGGCATCATCTTGGAAGACCCGGAGGCCGACCACCTTGTCGGCCATCCACTCGACCTGATCGGTCGTGTCACTTTGTTTGAATCCTACAAGCAGGAACTGCCCGAGACCGATCTCGCCAACCACCTTTCCCTCTATTGTGACGTGCGCTTCGCGTACGCGCTGAAGCACGACTCGCACGCGCTCGTCACTCCACCGTTACAGAGTTGGTCAAAATTCGTATTGGGGGATTCTCTAATAAATCTTGAGGTCCTGAAAGCCAATCCACTGTTGTGAATTACTCCACAGTTACGGAATGTTTTACTACAGTAAATTACTCCTCCTTGTAATCCTGATCCAGAATTCCTTTTTCTTTTAGAGTTTTTGTTAGTTTCTCCAGCCGAACAAGCGCCACAACCCCTACCATTCCGAAAACAAATCCCATTACTGCCAGTCCTTCCATAATTGCCTCTTTTTAATTTACTCTTGTGAACTACTCCACAGTGACCGACTTGGCGAGGTTGCGTGGCTGGTCCACGTCCCGATTCCTGTGGATGGCCGCGTGGTAGGCCAATAGTTGCAACGGAATCGAAGTGAGCACCGGCAACAGAGGCGGAACGGTATGGGGCACCTCGATGAGGTGATCCACCTTGCCGATCAACTCAGGCGCGTCCCCGCTCACCACGGCCAGGATACGGCCGCTCCGCGCTTTCACTTCCTCGATGTTGGAAACGACTTTTGCGTAGACGGAGTCGCGGGGAGCGAGCGCGACCACGGGCATGTCGTCGTCGATGAGGGCGATAGGGCCGTGTTTCATCTCGGCCGCCGGATATCCCTCGGCGTGGATGTAACTCACTTCCTTAAGTTTGAGCGCCCCCTCGAGCGCCACCGGAAACTGGTATCCACGCCCCAAGTAAAGGAAATTATGAGCATCTCCATACGCCGCCGCGAGTTCCTTCGTAAGGGGCTCCAACGCCAACGTCTGCGCTACCTGATCCGGTAGCGCCCGCAACGCCGCCACCAGCTCCCTTCCCTGAAGAATCGAAAGGTGCCTGCGGCGTCCCAGGTAGAGGGTAAACAGAGCCAAGGCCACAATCTGGCTCGTAAAAGCTTTGGTCGAGGCAACCCCGATCTCGGGACCCGCATGCAGGTAGATGCCGAAGTCCGTCTTTCTGGCGATTGACGACCCAACGGTGTTGACGATCCCCATGGTCGACGCGCCTCGTGCGCGAGCCTCCTCGAGTGCCGCGAGCGTGTCGGCCGTCTCACCGGACTGGCTGATCGCCAGGACGAGCGTCCCGTCTTCGAGGACCGGACTCCGATAACGGAACTCGGACGCGTATTCGACCTCAACGGGTATACCCGTGAGCTCTTCGAGCATGTATTCGCCGATGAGGGCCGCATGCCAACTCGTCCCACACGCCGTGATCACGATCCGGCGGATCCCCGCCAACTCTTCGTCCGAAAGCGTGATCCCACCCAAACGTACATCGCCAGTCTCCTCCAACAACCGTCCACGCATGACGTTGCGTATGCTCTCGGGCTGTTCGCAGATCTCCTTCAGCATGAAATGTTCGTAGCCACCTTTCTCAGCGGCCTCGAGATCCCATTCGATTTGATGGACGGAGCGCTGTACGTCGCCCTCTTCGATGTGGCAGACGCGGTAGCCCTCAGCCGTCAGGACAGCGCAATCGCCATCATCGAGGTATACGACCTCTTTCGTGTGCTGAATCACCGCGGATGCGTCCGAGCCCACCAGGTTCTCACCATTCTTGCCGATCCCGATGAGGAGCGGGCTCCCCTTTCGGGCAACCACGATCTTGCCCGGATCGCGGCTGCTCACGACCGCGAGTCCGTACGCACCCTCGACCTGTCGGAGTGCTGTGAGAACGGCATCCTCCAGGGTGGAATTCTCCTGGAAGGCCTCGTCGATCAAATGGACGACGGCCTCCGTATCGGTCTGGGTCTCGAAGATGTATCCGAGATCAGAGAGCTTGGACCGAATGACTTCGGCGTTCTCGATAATACCGTTGTGAACCAGCGCGATGTCTCTCCCCTGGCTCCAGTGTGGATGAGCGTTCAGTCGGTTCGGGGCTCCGTGAGTCGCCCAGCGGGTGTGGGCGATCCCGCAGGTACCCGGCGGCATACCCTCATCGAGGATACCCTCCAACTGGGCGATCTTACCCGCTTCCTTCACCGTACCCAGGCGCCCCTCGGGACTGATCACGGCCAAGCCAGCCGAATCGTATCCTCGATACTCGAGGCGCCGCAGACCCTCGATGAGGATCGGGCCCGCCTCTTTGGCTCCTACGTATCCGACGATTCCACACATGTAGCGGTCCTCTTGTTCTCGCTCTTAATTCTCGTTCTGAGATTCTGAATCACATTAATATGTGTCTTGCAATTACCTACTGCACAACCATTGCTAAGATTTCCTCAGACCGCTCGATCAGCTCTTCCGCCTCGCTCCGTTCGGGCGCCTCCGCAATCAAACGCACCACTGGCTCCGTACCTGAGGGCCGGACGTGCAGCCAAGTCCGTCGCGCTTCCCAACAAAACCGAGCACCGTCGGCCGAGTCGACACCGTCGCTCTCGAGCTGTCGCTCCAACTCCGCGTACCCCTCCGAAAGGGCTTCCCTCGGAAAGCTGATTTTCTTTTTTACAATCGTGTACGCCGGCCACTCATCCACTGCCGCCGAGAGGCTCGTTTCCTCGTCCACCAGATGTTGCAAAACGAGTGCCGCCGCGACCGGAGCATCCCGCGTGTGGTGGAGATTCGGGAGGATCACACCGCCGTTTCCCTCTCCCCCCACAACCGCACCCTCCAGTTGCATACGGCGCGCAACGTTGATCTCCCCAACCGGCGATCGTACGAGCTCGCTTGCATGAGCACGCGCTACATCTTCGACGATGGCACTGGTTGAAAGGTTTGTCACGACAATCCCAGGGGTCCGCTGAAGCACAACCGCCGAGGCGAGCGCGAGCGTCAGATCCTCTCCGATGGGAGCGCCGTTTTCGTTGACGAGCGACAACCGGTCCACATCTGGATCGACTGCCAGCCCGATGTCCGCCCCCTCGCGGCGCACGAAGTCGGCGAGCTCGGTGAGGTTTTCGGCCGTCGGTTCAGGGTCGCGCGGAAAAAGTCCGTCCATTTCCATGTTGATCCCCACGACCTCACATCCGAGCGCTTCGAGGAGCTGGGGCATGATCGTGGCCCCTGCACCACGCACGCAGTCGAGGGCGACCTTGAACGCCCGGGCCCTCAACGCCGGAAGATCCAACTGTGGCAGCTCGAGGACAGCTTCGAGATGACGGGCGGAGGCTCCATCGTCGGTGGTCACGCCACCCAGTTCGTCTGATGGAGTACGGGAGGGATCCTCACTTAGAGCGAATTCCAGGAATTTCGACATCGTCTCGGCATCGAGGAATGTGCCCTCCGGGGCTGCCAGCTTGAGCGCGTTCCATTCGGCGGGATTGTGGCTGGCGGTGACGGCGATGCCGCCGAGGGCGTCTGAGTCTTCGACGGCGAGCATAAGGGTTGGGGTCGAGACGATGCCGAGATCCACCACATTGCAACCGACCGATACTAGACCCGCCGACACCGCTCGTGAGAGCACAGGTCCCGACGTTCGGGTGTCTCGTCCGAGTAGGATGTCGACGGGCAGGTCATTCGAAGGATCTCTCGAGCGTTTTACGAAGGCTCCGAAGGCGGTCGCCAGCAAGCACACCAATTCGGGGGTCAGCGGGTCTCCGACCCTCCCCCGAAAGCCCGACACACCCACCACGAGTCCTTCTGGAATTACTAGAGGCATTTCTTCAGGAGCCTGTCGAGGCCATGTCGAGGTCCGTATCGGGTCATGGGCCACCCGGCTCGAGCGGCCCCACGAACACTACTCGGGGTCCCGGAGAACCGTCAACGACTTTGTGAGGCGTCTCGGAAGTCGGGCTCATGCCCACGGGTGGCACAGGCGGGAGAGTCCCGCGTATATTCCCAAGCGATCGCCGCCTCCCGCCCCGCCTGCACACCCGCTCGTTGTGATGCGTCTTCCGGACGTCGAACAAGGCGCCCACGGCATAGTACTCGAATGGACGGAATACGAGGAGTTGAATGAAGAATCCATCACCGGACACCCCCCGCTTCGGCACCCTAGCCATCCACGCCGGCCAAGACCCCGAACCCACCACCGGCGCGATCATTCCCCCCATCTTCCAGACCTCCACATACGTCCAGCCGGACGTCGCCGAGCCGAAACAAGGGTACGACTACGCACGCGTAAAGAATCCGACGACGGTGGGGCTCGAACAAAAGATGGCCGCGCTCGAAGGCGGCGCCCACGGAATCGCATTCGCCAGCGGGCTGTCGGCTATCGAAGCTGTGGTCAAGTGCCTCTCCGCCGGCGACCACATCGTGTGCGAGGAGAATACGTACGGGGGTGTGATTCGTATGTACACGGGCGTCCTGGCGAAGCTCGGACTGGAATTCTCCTTCGTGGACACGAGGGACCCGGACCAGATCCGGGACGCGATGTGCCCCAACACCCGGCTGGTCCACGTCGAGACGCCCACGAATCCTTTAATCAGGATCTGCGACATCCGTGCAGCGGCCGACATCGCCCACGAGGGCGACGCCCTCCTGATGGTGGACAGCACTTTTGCGTCCCCGTTCAACCAGCAGCCGCTGGCCCTCGGCGCGGACGTGAGTATGCACTCCTCCACGAAATACCTGAACGGCCACTCCGACATCATCGGCGGCGTGCTCGTGCTCAACGATGACCAACTCGCCGAGGACATCCACTTCGTCCGGAAGTCCTCGGGAGCCGTCCCGGGGCCGATGGACGCCTGGCTTTGTCTGCGAGGCATCAGAACGCTCCACGTGCGCATGCCGCACCACAATGAGAACGCACTGGCGGTGGCTCGGTTCCTGGAGGGGCACAGCGCCGTCGAACGTGTCGTCTACCCGGGGCTGGAGTCCCACCCCCAGCACGAGTTGGCAGCGCAACAGATGTCTGGCTACAGTGGAATGCTGTCAGTGGACCTCGGTGACGCGGCACGAGCCCGGGCCCTGGCCACCGATACTCGGGTGTTCCAGCTTGCGGAGAGTTTGGGTGGCGTTCAATCTCTCATCAGCGTACCAGCGCTCCAGACCCACGCATCGGTGCCGCAGGAGGTACGTGAGGCGCTGGGCATAACGGAGGGACTGGTAAGACTTTCGGTTGGCATCGAGGACGTGAAAGATTTGATCCAGGACTTGGGCCAAGCGCTGCCCTGAGCGCGGGCCGCCCCGCCGACACGTCCTGAAATTTCCCCGACGAGGGGAGCGTAGAGCCGGATAGCGCGGAGGGCTCGTCCTTTCGCACGGACCAAAGGAGATGGACAGCCATGACTGAGAGCGACCAAGAAAACGGGAACAACCAGGAGAACGGGAACGGCGAAGACGGGCTGGACGCGAGGGCCACGCGCATCCTGACGGACATCGCCCCGCGCGCTTGGGAGCACCCGGCGGACCGGGCCGCATTGGCGGCGCTCAGAAAGATTCCGGTCTTCGACGACGTGCTGCGGGCGCTCTTCGGGTTCTTCGGCGAGAAGCCGATTCGCCTGGCCTTCCTCGCGAATTCCGTTCGGGTCTCAGAGCGGCAGTTCCCCCGTGTTTCGCGCATTTACCAAGACGTTCTCAAGACACTCGACGCGCCGAAAGATTACCCGCTTTTCGTTTCCCAGACGCCCATGGTCAACGCCGGGGCCTACGGGATGGCCGAGCCGTTCATCATCCTGAACTCGGGCACCGTGAACCTTCTGGACGACGATCAACTCTCCTACGTCATCGGTCATGAACTCGGCCACATCATGAGTGACCACGTCCTCTACCGGACGATGACGGAACTTCTGATTCAACTCGCCGGCATGGGATTTCCGATCGTGGGGCTCGCCGCTCGAGCCGTGCTCGTGGGACTTCTCGAGTGGGGGAGGAAGAGCGAGTTGTCGAGCGACCGGGCGGGGCTATTGGCCGTGCAGAACCCCCAAGGGGTCATGTCCACGATGCTGAAGATGGCCGGTGGTGGGGACGACGCCGAGATGAACTTGGACGAATTCATCATTCAGGCGGAAGAGTACCGAGAGACGGGCGATGTCGCGGACCAGGTGTTCAAGGTCCTCAACCTGATGGGCCAGAGCCATCCGTTCTACGTGCTTCGCTTGGCTGAAATTCGCTCATGGATCGAGGAGGGCGAATACGACCGGATCCTCCGTGGTGAATACGTGCACAGAGGAGACCCGGACCCGTCGTACAACGCGGACCTGTCGGACGCCGCCAAAGCCTACGCAGACGGCGCAAAGGATCTCTTCGGACAGGTCACGGGCGCAGCCAAGCGCATGGCCGACGACCTCATGGGAAGTGTCAAGCGGTAGCTCTTCAGAGAAATCTCGCGGGCCTCAACGAACGGGCGACCAATGACCTGGTCGCCCGTTCTCTTTTCGAGCTCGGGGCCGTAGACTGTGGGCCATGCGAATCCTCATTGTCGGAAACGGTGGCCGAGAGCACACACTGGCTTGGAAGCTCCAGAAAGATGCGCCCGAAGCCAAGCTGTTTGTTACGCAACCGAACGGCGGGATGGACTCGGAAATCGAGCCGGTGGCCATCGCGCCCGGGGATGTCGTGGCACTTGCCGGCTGGGCGAGCGCGCAAGACATGGACCTGGTGGTAGTGGGACCGGAGGCCCCACTCGCAGCCGGTCTGGTGGATCGCCTCTACCGCAGCGGCGTCCCCGCGTTCGGACCGACGAAAGCGGCCGCATCAATCGAATCCAGCAAGAGTTATGCGGAGGAATTGATGCGACGGGCCAGCGTCCCCGCGGCGACCTCCGCATCGTTCGTCGACCACGGCGAAGCCTCCGCCTACGTGCAGGAACACGGGGCACCCATCGTCGTGAAGGCTTCCGGATTGGCCGCCGGAAAGGGTGTGATCGTGTGCGAAACGGTCGAGGAGGCACTCCTAGCACTTGAGCAGATCATGGAAGACCGGGCGTTCGGGGAGGCAGGCAGAGAGGTCGTCATCCAGGAGTTCATGCAGGGAGAGGAAATATCGGTATTCGCCCTTTCGGACGGCCGCGATGGCGTGCTGATGCTCCCCTCCCAGGACTATAAGCGCGTGGGTGAGGGGGATGCTGGGCCGAACACCGGAGGTATGGGAGCATACGCACCTGTCTCACTCTCCTCTGAGGCACTTCTCGTACAAATCCATGACAAGATCATCCATCCGACGCTGGCCGCGCTGCGCGACGACAATTCCGAATTCAGTGGCGTCCTGTATGCAGGGATCATGCTCACCGAGAGTGGACCTCGAATCTTCGAGTTCAATTGCCGCTTCGGAGATCCCGAAGCTCAGGTGGTGCTTCCGTTGTTGGAGTCATCCCTTCTAGACCCCATGCTGGAGGTCGCTCGCGGGGGCCGGGTCAGCGGCACGAGCCTGCAGTGGAGTGCCGGGTCCGCGCTCACGACTGTGCTCGCCTCGGAGGGATATCCGGGCCCCTACCCCAAGGGCCGTGCGATCCACATTCCGGAGTCGGTCCGGGACGACCCGGACGTACTTCTCTTTCATGCAGGTACGACTTCTGGTGCCGATGGGCTCGAAACCTCCGGAGGACGCGTAATGGCCGTCACCGGATTGGGGACGACGCTGGGTGAGGCGGCCGCGAAGAGCCGAGAGGCGGCTGATGCCATCGAATTCTCCGGAAAACAATTTCGGAACGACATCGGATGGCGAGAGTTCGCCCGGGCCGAGCGAGAGTCTCCCGGAACCGAGCCAGGGCCCGGCTAGCCCTCGCCTGATCAACCGCACGCCATGCCCGAACTACCAGAGGTCGAAACCATCGTCCGGGGACTTCGCCCCACGCTTCCCGGCAAGACGATCGAACGCCTCCGGATCCTTCACGCGGACGTCCTTTGTCAACCACGCCGGGAATTCTCCGCCCGTCTGAAGGGACGGACATTCGAATCCGTCGACAGACGGGGCAAAAACATCGTTGCACATCTCACCGAAGGGGTGGTCCTAGTCGTAAACCTGGGCATGACCGGCCGCCTCCTATGGGCCCGAGACGAAACACCGACGACCCATCCCGCGGTTCGTTTTACCGTGAATGCCGGTCCCGCGCTCGTCTACGACGATGTGCGCCGTTTTGGACGGCTGGAGGCCATGAATGAGACCGAATGGGCCCTGCGCGATCGAGATCTCGGTCCGGAACCGCTGTCGTCGACGTTCACCGCCCAACGGCTGCACGAGGACCTCTCCCGATCCGTCTCACCCATCCGGTCTTGGCTGCTGGACCAGCGCCGGGTAGCGGGGGTAGGCAACATCTACGCGAACGAGGCGCTTCATCTGGCTGGCATTCATCCACAACGGTCGTGCAAGTCCATGACCGAGGGCGAGGCCCGCAAGCTCCATAGGGCGCTCCGCCGCACCCTAAGCAGCGCGGTGGAGAACAGGGGAACGACGCTCAGGGATTACCGGGACGCCTCCGGGAATCCTGGTGACAACGCCTCGCGGTTGAGAGTCTACGGGAGAGGCGAGGAGCCCTGCCTCCGCTGCTCTACGAGGGTATGTCGATTGGTATTCGGAAATCGCTCGGCGTTCTATTGTCCCAGTTGCCAGCCCTTCGGATCGGGTGTAACCGCGTGACGCGGCGGAACCAAATAAGGGGCGGGCACATCGCCGCGCGACCCGCCTTATTGTGGTTCGTGGTGCTGAACTCGGTAGCCGGATGTGCGTGGCTGTCGGCTGGCTACGGGAGTTCTAAGGTTCTCACCGGAGCGCAACTCCCCGTCGTCGAGCACCAACTCGCCAACGGCATGCGCTGGCTGGTACTACCTCGGCCTGGTGCACCCACGGTTTCTTTCGTCGTCCAGTTCCGGGTCGGCGCCGTCAACGAGGTGCAGGGACAGACGGGCATCGCCCACCTGCTCGAGCACCTGCTGTTCAAGGGTACAGAGACATTGGGGACCCGAGACTCCAGCGCCGAACGCGCTCTGTTCCTTCGTATGGACGCGCTTCAGGATTCGATCCTGACGCTGGAGGCCCGAGGGGATACCACGGCAGTACCCCTTCTCAGAGATGGGATCGACTCGTTGGAGACCGAGGCACGGGCGTACGTACTTCCCAACGAGTTCGAGAGGATTCTCTCGGCGAACGGTGGCCGGGGCCTCAACGCCAGCACGGACTGGGAGTCCACAACCTACTTCGTGGAAATGCCGGCGAACCGCGCGGAGCTTTGGTTTCTCCTGGAATCAGACCGCATGGCCAACCCTGTGTTCCGGGAGTTCTACACCGAGAGGGATATCGTCGCCGAAGAACGTCGACAACGTGTGGACACCAACCCCGTAGGCCTTCTGTTCGAGGCTCACATGGCTGCGGCCTTCACGGTTCATCCGTACGGACGGCCGGTCGTCGGATACATGTCCGACATCCAACGACTTCGCCGACCGGACGTGGAAGCATATTTCCGCAGTTATTACGGGCCCCGCAACGCCGTCGTCACCGTCGTCGGGGACATTGACCCCGACCAGATTCTTGCCTGGGCCGATGAGTACTTCGAAGATCTTCCCGCGGGTGAAATTCCAGAGCCGGTCCTGTTGAGGGAGCCCGGCCAGAGCGAAGAGCGTAGAGTAGAATTAGCTTTAGAGGTTGGTCCTCAAGTGCGTATGGGATGGCCAGTTGTGGAAACAGCCGACCCGGACGCAGCTGCCCTTACGGTTCTCTCCCGGCTGCTCACTGGAGGACTCACGTCGAGGCTACATCGGCGCCTCGTGATCGAGGACCAGGTCGCGACGGGCGTCACCTCGTCCATGGGCCCCGGCGTCCGGTTCCCCGCGATTTTCGCGATCGACGCCACGCCACGTTCCCCGAACACTACCGCCGATATCGAGGCCGCCGTGTACGCCGAACTCGACTCTCTTCGGCGAACGCCCCCTTCGGAACGAGAGCTACAACGAATTCGAAATCAGCTCGAGGCAGGCGAGATCCGGCGGCTGGCATCGAACTTCGGCCTGGCCTTCCAGCTCTCCGCGTCCGCCTCCAACTTCGGCGACTGGCGTACGACGTTCGGTTTTACCGATCGCTTGGCGACGGTCGAGGCCGAAGACGTGCGTAGGGTCACTGAGCGCTTCTTCACGCCTGAGCATCGGACGGTAGCCACTCTGGTTCGCCCCGATTCGGTAGCGGGTCGATGAATCCGTTCTGTCCATCGATGGCGTGGTTGGCTCAGGCCATGGTTCTGGCTTGGGTCGGCCTCCCGGTGGGTCTGTTGGCCCAAGAGACGACGGCGGCGGCAGTCGAGTCCCTGGAGTTCGCAGAGTTGGAGTTTCGGCACTCGGAGGCTGAACGATATCGCGTCGAGCCTGGAGTGGAAGTCTTTTTCTTCGAGAACCACTCACTGCCCCTGGTGTCTGTGTTCGCCCGGTTCCGTGGCGGGCCTTCGTACTTTTCGAGAGAGGAGCACGGGGCCACGACAGCGGTTCCGATGCTCCTTCGTTCGGGGGGCACCGTCGATCTTTCCCCGGATTCGGTCGACCAAATCCTCGAGTTCTACGCTGCCGAAACCACTTTCGGGGGGGGAGGGCCATCCTCGTTCAGTTCATTTAATGCTCTGACTCGTTATCTGGACGAGGTCCTCGAGATCTGGGGATCTCTGTTGAGGGACCCCGCCTTCGACCCGACTCGTGTCGAGGTATGGCGTGGCCAGCAGCTCGACAGAGCAAGCAGGCAATCTGAGATCCCCGGGCAGCTGGCCACCTCCAGGTTCAATAGCCTTATGTTCGGTGATCACCCAGTGGGATGGGAGCTGAGACCTGAGGATCTCGATCCGGAGGATCTGGCCCCCGACGTGCTGCTCTCGGTGCATCGGAGGATCTTCTGTTGGGGCAACCTCACACTGGGTGTAACAGGGGACGTCACCTGGAATGACATGCGTCCGAAATTGGAGCGCATGCTCGATGGATGGCCTCCTTGCGACGCGGATCTCGAGGCCCCTGCCCCGCCGACATTCTCGGTCGAGCCGGGAGTATATGTCGTTCCACGAGCACTCGAGCAGAGCACGATCATCATGGGAAAACCCAGTGACGTGCGTTTGGCGGACAACGAGGACTACTACGCCGCCGTGATTGGTAATTCAATCCTGGGGGGTTCGGGACTCACCAGCCGACTCGCCCGTCGGGTCCGAAACGAAGAGGGCCTCGCCTATGCGGTAGGTTCGGTTTGGACAATGCCTCAGCGCTCGAGGGGCATCATCGGCGCGACCACTCAAACAAAGAGCGAATCGACCGTCGAGGTGATCCGCCTCATTGCCGATGCCCTCGGGGAGGTCGCGACGGTACCACTCGACGACGCGGAGGTTCGTGTTGCGGTGGACCGGATCGCGAACGGTTTCGTTTTCAATTTTGAGACTCCGTCCCAGATCGTGTTCCGCCAGATGCTCAATCACACGCAGAATCTTCCCCGCGATTGGTTGGAGCGGTTTCTGGCCGGGGTTCAGCGGGTGACCACAGCCGACGTTCACGAAGTTCTCCGTGAGACCCTGCCCCCGAACGGCCTGGACGACATGGTCATCTTGATCGTGGGTGACCCCGCCCGCTTCGATCCCGGCTTGGAGAGTCTGGGACCCGTTCGAATGCTGGAGGAGGACCGGGCCGCACCTCGTCCCTGAAGGTCCCCCGTCACGCCCGAACCGCGACGTGGATGGCAGCGATCCCGCCGGTCACCAACCGCCACTCCACATTCTCGAAGCCGGCTTCGGCCAGGAGGACAGCCAGCTCCTCGGGCCCTGGAAATTCCTTCACCGACTCGGGCAGGTAGGCGTAGGCCCAGGGGTGCCCAGAAACGATGCGCCCCACGACGGGGAGAATGTGATGGAAGTAAAAGTGGTAGAGGGCTCGAAGCACGCGGTTCGGTGGTTCCGTGAACTCCAGAATCACGAGCCGGGCGCCGGGGCGTAGGACGCGCGCGAAGGCGGAGAACCCGGCACGTAAGTCGGCGAGGTTGCGCATGCCGAATCCGACGGTCGCACCGTCGAAGCAGGCGGTGGAGAAAGGCAGCCGCAGCGTGTCTCCGCAGATGGGAGTCACGGAAGGGCCGAGCTTGCTTCTGCCTTGGACGAGCATCGGTAACGCGAAATCGGTCGCGACCACGGACCCTCGAAAACCGACCTGCTTCGCCAGCTCCAAACTCAGATCGAAAGTTCCAGCACACGCGTCCAGGTACCTCCCTGTGTCTCGCTCCTGCCACTGGAGCATCCGGATCGCACGCCGCCGCCAGCCCCGGTCGATGTTCAGGCTGAGCACATGATTCAAGAGGTCATAGCGCGGCGCGATCTCCGAAAACAGGGTGCGGACTTGGTCCTCTCTTTCCGCCCCACGGGAGGGTTTGGCTTCCGGAATTGTCGCCATTCACTCGACCTCTTGGCTATTCTTGCGACCTCAAAGTGTGACACAGTTGGAATGCGGTTGAAGAAGTATAGCGCGGGCGGAGCCACTCCACTTGGATTTCGATACGCAGACCGACAAGGACCTGGCGGCGCTGGCAGCGGCGGGGAACGAGGGCGCTTTCGCTGAGCTGCTCAAGCGTTATGAGCGACCCATCTTCTCTTTGATCTACCGCATGGTCCGCGACCGAGGTCTAGCCGAGGACTTGGCACAAGAGGCGTTCATCCGTGCTTTCAACGCCCTCTCGTCCTACGACCCGCGCTACAAGTTCAGTAGCTCGGTCTTCAAGATCGCCAACAACCACACCATCGACTACTCGAGGCGTCGCAAACTCGACACTGTGTCGATTGACGGCTCTCCGCACGCACGGCCCAGGAAAAAGAGCAGACGCGGCTAGTGATGGAGGATACGTTCTTCACCTCACCCGATTCCGAAGGGCTCGTCAAACGGGGCGACACCTACGAATCACTGGACTACGACGACGTCGAGTATCAGATTGCCATTGATGTCGACGCCGCTTTCGGGGGCGTCCGCGTCGCTTGGATCAATTGAGTGTGGGGTCGAACTTTCGGTACACCACACGATAGGAGGCAATAGGGATGATCGGTACGCTCCTGACCTTCTTAGCCGTCGGTCTCGCGTCCATGATCGTGGCCGGGGTCGTACTCTGGGTCGTCGGAATAGTGTTCTCCATCACCATCGGCCTTGCGAGCTTCCTGATGTTCAAGGTGGCACCCTATCTTCTGTTGGGGTGGGTGGTCCTGAAGCTGATCGAAAGACGTAAGGGTGTGAATCTCTCGGCGGCGGACCGCCGTTACCTAGAAGGGGAATAGGAAGGCCTGGCCGCACTTCTTAGCGGCCTCCGGTTGGCGGCCTAGCTGGACCCTGCCGAGGCCACCATCTCCGTCACACGATCCGCGATTTCCTGAAGCGCCTTCCCGGCGGCTGAGTCCGGCACGGACAGGACCGTCGGTGCGCCTTCATCCCCGGCCGACCGGACGGCGGGATCCAACGGCACACGCCCCAGAAAGGGGATTTCCATTTCCTCTGCGAGGCGCTCCCCGCCTCCACTTCCGAAGACCTCGATCTCTTCATCACAGTGTGGGCACGAAAACGCCGACATGTTCTCCACGATCCCCAGAACCGACGTGTTCACCCGCTCGAACATCTTGATGCCTCGGCGTACGTCTCCAGTGGCCACCTCCTGCGGCGTGGTCACCATCACGACTCCATCGATGTCGACGATCTGCACCAGTGACAGCTGCGCATCACCTGTGCCGGGGGGCATGTCGACGACCATCACATCGAGATCTCCCCAGGTGACCTGCTCCAGAAACTGTCTGAGGATCCCAGAGATGAGCGGACCACGCATGATCGCGGGCTGCTCCTTCTCAAGAAGGAATCCGATGCTCATCAAGCGAACACCGTGCGCCTCCATGGGCTCGATCATCTCCTGCCCTTTGGTGCCCGACACCCCAGGCCGGCCCTCGGCGCCGAACATCAGCGGGATATTCGGTCCGTAGATGTCAGCGTCCAGAAGGCCCACCCTCTGCCCGGCAGCGGCGAAAGCGGCGGCCAAGTTCGTCGCCACCATGGATTTCCCCACACCGCCCTTCCCCGAACTCACCGCCAGGACACGCGTATTCTCGCCCAGGATGCCGGCCTTCGGAGTCGGGGCGGGCACCACGCCAGGACCTCGCCCGGCGCCTCGCGCGGGGACGGAGGAAGCAGGCGGTCCCGAAGACGCCGGGCCTGTCCCTGCCGCGGACTGAGGGAGCGTGACGTTTATCTTCACGGCACCTATGCCGTCGAGTGCCTCTACGGCGCCCCGAGCCTCCCGCACGAGTCCCCCGGGATCGTCCGCTTGAATGCCGAAGGAAAAGTGCACGTCCCCGGTCTCGCTAACTTCCAGCCCCTCAATATGGCCGCTCTCCACCACATCACGCCCAGTCTCAGGGTGGCGAACGCCCCCCAAGGCGTCGAGCACACGCCGACGTAGATCTGCGCCACTCATTTCGACTCTCCGTAATGTTGTTGAAGAAGCAAGAAATGGGCGCCCGAGAAGTGGCGCCGTCAGCCAGGGGCCCTAAAGCGCTTGAACCTCTGTGATGCTTGGAATACCACTTTTGAGGCGTTGTTCGATCCCCTCCTTCAGCGTCATCATGGAGATGGGGCATTCTTCACAAGCACCAAGGAGGCGAAGCTCAACCACGCCGCCCTCCTCGTTGAAGCGTACGAACTCGACATCCCCGCCATCCGCTTTGAGCGCAGGACGTATCGACTCCAGAATCTCTTCGATCTGCGTCTCGACGGTATTTGGCATGAGCATGCTTGGGTGATGCAGCGCTTCGAGTGCGTGAAAAATCTTGGGGAATTTTCGTGCACGAGTCAACGGAACGACAATATATGGAATATGTTCTAGAAATGTACCCAGAACTCGCGGTCGGGGGGCGACAAGCGTCGACGCTCGAAACGCTCGTTTTCGATTCTCTGTGCCCCGACGCCAGAGTCCGGGGTCCAGTTGAAAAGGAGTCACAAGGTACTGAGCGCGTGATACACGCCGTCTCCAGGGGGCGCAAACACGACGCGCCGAAGGACGAGGCCGTCGAGAGCCTCTCGGTGGCGAGATCCCGGAAACACTTCAGACACCTCTGCCGCCCCGATGTGGCCGCGCCCCTCGAGCACCGTCCAGGCGTACTCCTCTTCTTCAGTCCGCGTTCCCATCAGTGAACAGCAGCCATCGCTGCCTTGCGCAACCGCAAGCAGCTCCTGGCGCTCCAATACGGTCTGGACCGGTTCATGAAGGCTATGAAGCACACCCCTGAAGATGAAGAGGACGTCCACAGGCCGGTCTTCTTCCAGAAAACGCATCAGGAGCTTCGCCACGACCTCGTCGGCGCATGAGTAATCCATGACGGTCACGTCCGAAAGGTCGATCAATGAGAGAGCCGTTCGTGAACTGACGGCGACTTGCTCCTCAATGGCGAGGCGAACCGCGCGGCCTGTCGGCCGTGTCACCAGGTGGGAATAAAGGGATTCGGCGGATTTACGTAAGACGTGGCTCACGTCGATCGAGATGGGCTCGACCAGTGGCTCAGTCCTCATGGTCGACCTGTTCCGGCAAAACGATGTTGATCTGACAACCCGGAAAATCCGAGAGTCCCTCCTCCAACGGCGGCGCAACGAACCACTGTGGCACGTCAGCGATGCGCGCGGTCCCGCTACGTATGGAGATCAGGCCATCCCAACGGCGAACTTGCTTCCGAATCTGCTGGATGCCCTGCCCCCGCCCCGAGTCCGGGAAGCGCGTAAGGCCATGAATGAACGCCGCCTCGAGCGCGGTCGCATCCCCCCAGCGATCGCCAAACCGTGCGGAGTGCTGGTCGGAAAGAGACCCTCGGAATCCCCTTCCCAGATCGGCAACCGAGATGATGACCACGTGCCGGCCCAAGCGCTTCGACCAGTTGTAGGACTGGGCGGCGACCCAACCCGGCGCATCCGCGTGCTCGAGAATGTTCTGGCAGACCTCGCTGAGAATGACGCTGAATTGCACGACCGAGGTCGGCGGATAACCCAGGGTATTGGGCAGGATTGCGCCGGCCCGCTTCTGGACCCGATCCACCACATCATGGACGTCGCTGTTCGTGGTGATGGGGGTGATTTCCAGCAGGACGTCGGACGGCCCCGAAGAACGCCGCGGGAAGGCTGTCCCAGCCTGGAAGATACCCTCAGCCGCCTGGAAGAAACCCATGCGGCCCAGGTAGCTCTTTACGTCACCCGCCGTCCCGAGCTCGAGCACCGGCGCCTCACCACTCCGGTCCCGTGCGACGGAGCCGGCCGCGAGGAGGCCGACCATACCGTTGGGATCGACCCAGCGCAGGTGTCGTCCATCGAAGAGCACCCTCTCGCCTCCCGCCTCCGAGGTATCGGCAAAAAGCGCGTCGCTCGTCTGGAAATCCAATGATGCCGGGAGGTCGATAACCCTCATCAGTCGTCGCCGAGTTGTAGTACTGCTAGGAACGCCTCTTGGGGAATTTCCACCGACCCGACCTGCTTCATTCTCTTCTTCCCGGCTTTCTGCTTCTCGAGCAGCTTCCGTTTTCGCGAGATGTCGCCCCCATAGCACTTTGCCGTCACATTCTTGCGGAGTGCCTTGACGTTGCTGCGTGCCACGATCTGTGTTCCGATCGCGGCCTGGAGCGCAACCTCGAACTGCTGACGTGGGATGAGTTTCTTGAGGCGGCGAACCAAGTTGCGACCATACTCCATCGCCTTGTCTTCGTGGATGATGACGGAAAAAGCGTCTACAGGGTCACCGTTCACAAGGATATCCAACTTGACCAGATCCCCGGGCCGAAACTCTATAAACTCGTAGTCTAGGGCCGCGTACCCGCGTGTGCCGCCCTTCAATCTGTCGTAGAAGTCGAGCACGATCTCGGCAAGAGGTAACTCAAACTGGATCTCGACGCGTTGCGGATCGAGATATTGCATTCCCCCGAAAACACCCCGCCGGTCATGGCAAAGTTTCTGTACCGTGCCGATGTACTCCGCGGGACACACGATACGGGCCTTCACAATCGGCTCCGCGATATCCACGATGCGGCCGCGCTCCGGGAGCATCGTCGGGTTCTCCAGAATGGCCTCGGTTCCGTCGGTCAGGGATACGTGGTACTCCACGTTGGGGACGGTCGTAATGAGCTCCACGCCGAACTCGCGGTCCAGCCGGTCCTGGACGATCTCCATGTGCAGGAGGCCCAGAAATCCGCAACGGAAGCCGAAGCCCAGAGCAACCGACGTCTCTGCCACAAAGTTGAGGCTCGCGTCGTTGAGTTTGAGGCGGTCGAGCGCGTCTCGGAGACCTTCGTAGTCGTCGCCGTCCGTCGGATACAGCCCGGCGAACACCATGGAGTGTACATCCTTGTAGCCCTTCAGTAGCTCGGTCGCCTTGTTGTCCGCATCCAGAATCGTATCGCCCACGCGTGTGTGTGAGACGTCCTTGATCGCGGCGATCACGTAACCGACCTCACCAGGTCCGAGTTCGGGCTGCGGGATTCGCCCTAGACGCATCACGCCCACCTCCGTGACCTCATGGCTCTGATCGACGGCGCCGAACGTGATCAACATACCGGGCTTCAGCACACCGTCCATCACACGTATGTTGGGGACCGCTCCTTGATACTGATCGTACGACGAGTCAAAGATGAGAGCCCTGAGCGGTGCCTTCGGATCCCCGCTCGGAGGCGGTACGTCACGGACCACGGTCTGTAAAACGGGCTCGATCCCGATGCCTTCCTTAGCGCTCACGAGGAGGATCGCGTGCGGATCGGTCCCGAGGAGGTCTGCGAGTTCCTCCCGCCTACGGTCAGGCTCCGCCCCCGGAAGATCGATCTTGTTGATCACGGGAATGACCTCGAGGTCGGCCTCCAGCGCGAGGAAGAGGTTCGAGAGGGTCTGGGCTTGCACTCCCTGCGTGGCGTCTACGACGAGAATCGCACCCTCACATGCCGCCAATGAACGGGAGACCTCGTACGTGAAGTCGACGTGCCCTGGGGTGTCGATCAGGTTCAGAACATACGCTTCGCCGTCCTCTCCGTTGTACATCATCCGGACAGCGTGGAGCTTGATCGTGATGCCACGCTCCCGCTCCAACTCATTAGAGTCCAGAACCTGCTCACGCATGTCCCGCTCGTCGAGGGTGCCAGTCGCCTCGAGCAGTCGATCGGCCAAGGTGGATTTGCCGTGATCGATATGCGCGACGATACAGAAATTGCGTATGTGCTCGAGGTTCACGTAGGAGGCGAATCCGTGTCGAGGGTGGTCTTGGCGAGAACAGCTACCAAGATAGTCCGGCAGAATCCGCGGAAGAAGGAGGCCTGCACCTGTCCCGGTGCTGGCCGGAGAAATGTAGCCTCGTATCTACTCGGACGCGGACCCGGACCCCATTGCCTTTCTCCGGTGACGCAGTAGTGTCTTCAGTCCAAGGAACGACGCAGGGCGTCCGCAAACAACGGCGGTTCGCCCCCCTTTCCGATCACCCTCCCAGGTATTACGTGCCCTCACGACCGGATCTGTTGGACCCCCACACGTTGTCACAGCTGGGCGGCGTCGAGTTGATCGCCCGGCAAGTGGTGGAGGGGTTCATCATGGGACTCCACCGCTCGCCACATCGCGGGTTTTCGGCCGAGTTCGCAGAGCTTCGTGCCTATCAACCGGGCGACGATTTGCGCCATATCGATTGGCGTATGTTCGGTCGATCTGATCGGTACTACGTGAAGCAGTTCGAGGAGGAGACCAACCTGAGAGCGTATGTGCTGGTTGATGTCAGCACATCCATGGGGTGGACGTCTAGCCAAGGTATTCTCCCTACTAAGCTATGGTACGCCAAGCACTTGGCCGCCTCTATCTCACTTATTCTATTACGTCAGGGCGACTCGGTAGGTATGGCCGCCTTCCACGACAAAGTCGTGGCTCGAGTGGCCCCGAAGGGGGGGGCACGCTCCTGGCACGAGCTCCTCCGCAGGCTGGCGCCGCTCGAAGCTCAGGGGAGCACATCAGCCCACACGGCTCTCCGCGACATCGCCGTTCGGCTACGTCGCCGAGGGCTCGTCGTGTTGCTGTCCGATCTCCTGGTGGACCCTGAAACCACACGGACGGCCCTTCGCTTCCTGAGGCATCAGGGACACGAAGTCCTCGTTTTCCACCTGATCGACCCGGGTGAGCGCGAACTGCCGGCTGCGGGAGACACACGCCTTTACGACCCCGAGACCGAGGAAGAACTGAACGTAAACATCGCCGACGTGCGTGCGGCGTACCGGGAGGCTGTGAAAGATGCGCTCGACGAATGGGACCGCGGCCTGCGTCCCCATGGGATCGACTACGTCGTGGTCGGGACCGAGACGCCACTGTCGAGGGCCCTGCGCTTCTACCTCCGAAAGCGGGAGCATCTCGGCTGATGGGGTTCCTTTCGCCGATCTTTCTCTTAGCGGGACTCGCGGTGGCGGTCCCGCTGATCCTCCATCTCTTCCATAGGCATGACGCCAAGAGGATGGTGTTCCCGGCGCTCCAATATCTCCTCCGTACGGAAAAGGAGCACGCGCGGACCATCCGCTTTCGCCAGCTCCTCCTGCTCCTTCTCCGCATCACAGCCGTCCTACTCCTAGTGGGTGCGGGCGCTCGCCCCTTCGTTCGTGGAGGTGGCGGGGTTCACGACCCGACGGCCACAATTCTGATCCTCGACAATTCGATGAGCTCCGGATTGATCAGAGGTGGCGCTCGCGTCCTGGATCTTCTGAACGCCGTGGCGCTCCGAAGCATCGAACGTGCAAGTGATGAAGACCGGATCTGGCTGATCCGCGCCGGAGAGCCTGGAGGGCCAGCGATCACCGGTTCCCGAGCCGACCTGCGCGCTGCTGTATCGGCGACCGACGTCACAGACGCCCGCGGAGATCTTCGGAGCGCGCTGGAGCGAGCCGTGCTCCTTGCTGCGGGGAGCGGGCTTCCCGCGGCCGAGATCCATCTGATTTCCGACCTTCAGGCTTCCGCGTTCGAGCGAAGCGGCTCACCCGCCGGAGGCGAGGCCATACCCTTCGAAGCCGGGCAAATACCCGCCGATGGCGGGCTCATACCTGTCGTCGTGTTTGATGGCCGGTCCGGCGACAGGGAGAACGCCTACCTGGACAGCTTGATCATCGGTGGCGGCCTTCCTCCCTTGGTGAATCAGCGAACGAGGCTGTCCATCCTCTTGGCCGGCGATGCGGACAGCGCGGACGTCCCCCTTCGCCTGGTCGCCGCCAATCGTATTCGCGGGGCCGTATCAAGCGGAGTGGGTATCTCGGCCCTCCTGCCAGTCGGACCCTTCGCGGCCGGCTATGTGGATGGTTATGTCGAGACGGATCCGGACGATCTTCGCGCGGATGACCGGAGGTTTTTCGCCTTTCAGGTTCGCTCAGCCCCAACCCTCGCAACGTCTGGCTCCATTCCCTTCTTCCTATCAGAGGCAATACCGGTTCTGATGGACGCGGGCCGCATAGGCCCGGCAGCCATCCGTGACGCGGAGATCCTGATCAGTGTGGCGGGTGCCGGAGTGACCGAAGCAACGAGAGAAGGGCGTGCGATGGTGGTGCTGCCACCCAATGACCCGGCCTTGCTCCCCGGTCTCAACCGTGCGCTTGGCGCGGCGGGAATACCATGGCAGTATGGGCCCGCATCGGGCATCGGGGAAGCCAGCATTACCCGCTGGAGCGGGCCCGTCAATCTGGACGATGTACGTATCCGATCTCACTACACGCTGATACCGGGCACGGAGGAACTGAGTCGAGGCGTGTTGGCCACCCTCTCGTCCGGCGAACCTTGGCTGGCGGAAGGGACCACATCAAGAGGCGGCTATCTGCTCGTTGCCTCAGCCCTGGACGAACAGTCCACCAATCTCCCGTTGACCGCGGCGTTGTTGCCCCTCTTGGAGTGGATGGTGTCGCGCTGGGGGGATACCCAAGGGACGCAGGAATCCGTGATGGCCGGCACGCCAATCAACCCTCCGCCGGGCACGTCGGGCGTTCGAGACCCGGCCGGTACGCTTCATCCGGTGGACGCCGCGCAGCCCTTCTTGGCAACGGCCGAGGCGGGACTGTACGAATTTCTGGCAGGCGACTCCATAATCCAGATGATCGCCGTGAACGCGCCACGGGAGGAATCCCTCCTCCTCCCTATCGAGAACAGCGACCTCAGAGGCCTCCTGCCGGGGCCCGCCACGCTGGTCGGCGACAGTGCCCGCTGGACCAGGGCCGTGTTCTCCGCCGGACAAGGACCGGAGATCTGGCGTTGGCTCCTGGTGGCGGTCGCTCTGGTTCTCGTCGCCGAGAGCCTGGTCGCGGCCTCCGGACCGTCGCCTGGCCGATCGACCTCCGAGGTGCCTCCCGTGCTGCAGAAAACCGTGGACTGAAGGCTGACGTGTCCAGTAGCCTGCACCCGATCGTCCAAGCCCTGGGCACATGCCCGGGCTTTCACCAACTCTGCCGCGCGCTGCCGGGCCGAGGTGAACACCGCACACTGTCCGGGGCGATAGGCTCGGCCGCATCAGCGACGGTAGCGGCCGTGCACGAACACAGCCCGAACCGCCTCCTGGTCGTGGTCGCACCTTCCCCGAGGCGAGCGATCGAGATCGAGGTGGATCTTGAGCTTTTTCTTGGCGAAGGCACATCTTTCTTGTTCCCCCAGCGCGAGGCACGGCCGTACGAGTCGAGTGAGCCCCACCTTGAAATCGGGGCACTTCGCGTCGAGGCCGTGGAGGCACTCCTGGGGGGCCGAACTCGACTGCTCGTGACCACCCTGCGAGCGTTGCAAGAACGTGCTCCGATCCCGGACGCACTCGCCGGACTCCGCCTTACGCTTCGTGTGGGGGAAGAGACGGGGTTCCAAACGCTTATCGGGGATCTCACCGAACGAGGATTCGAGCGCGTGCCGATCGTCGAGGAAGTCGGACAGTTCGCCGTTCGTGGAGGTCTGCTCGACGTCTTCTCGTTCGGCACTCCGGAGCCGCTCCGGGTCGAGTTCTTCGGGAACGAAATCACGTCGCTACGCTTTTTCGACATCCTCGATCAACGCACGAGAGGTACCACTACCGAAGCGCACATCCTGCCCGTGGACTTTCAGCGGGATTCGGAGGCGGCGACCCTCGTTTCCCGGTCCCTTCTAGAACTGCTCCCGGCCGATGCCCTTCTCCTATCCGTCCACCAGGAGGCTGAGTGGCGTCCCGAACTCGACCGGACGTGGACCTACGTCTGCCGACTCCACGAGGAACTGACGGCCGAGGGGCAGTCTCCCGATCCTCCCGACACACTTTTCCTCCCGGCGAACGAGGCGGAGGAAAAACTGGCCGGGTTGGCCCGCATCGATTTGGCCGCTACGCCCAGGGCAACCTCCAGAGCTGCCCACGGAACTTCTCCCGGGTCGCAGAATTCGCTTGCCTGCACTGCCCCGCCCGCGATTGAGCGCGACATGAAACGGCTGAGCGCCGCACTCCGTGGCACTTCGGCTACGGGCGGTCGCAGTCTCGTGCTCTGCGACAACCGGGGGCAATGTGAGCGCCTCGAGGAGATCCTCGTCGGCGCCAAGAAGATTCCGCCCGGGGCGCACGTGGTCGTCGGCTCTCTTGCCGCCGGATTCATACTGGAGTCCGCAGACCCGCCCCTCCAAGTGCTCACCGACCACGAGATTTTCCGCCGCTCACGGCGAATCCAGAACAGGCGCCGGTTTCGCGGGGCGGTGGCGCTCGAAAGCCTGTCCCAACTGAGTCTTGGGGACTACGTCGTGCATATGGATCACGGGGTGGGCGTTTTCAAGGGTTTACAGCATGTCGAGATCGGGGGCGAGGAGTTCGAGTCTATGTCGATCGAGTACGCCGGCGGAGAAGTCCTCCGCGTGCCGGTCTACCGACTCGACCTCGTCGAACGCTGGGTGGGTGAATCCGAGGGTGCGGCTCCTCCCGCCGTACACCGGATCGGGGGGAAACGCTGGAAGACCCTGAAAAGAAAAGCGAACGAAGCCATCGAGCTGATGACGTTCGAGCTCCTGCGACTCTACGCCAAACGCGAGGCGGAGGAGGGGTTCGCCTTCTCCAGCGACACGATCTGGCAAAAAGAGATGGAGTCGTCGTTCCTCTATGAGGACACGCCCGACCAGCGTGCCGCGACCGAAGTGGTGAAACGCGACATGGAGTCCACCAAACCGATGGACCGGTTGATCTGCGGCGACGTCGGGTATGGAAAGACCGAAATCGCGATCCGGGCGGCCTTCAAGGCGGTCCAAGACGGGAAGCAGGTGGCGGTCCTCGCGCCCACCACGGTGCTCGTGGAGCAGCATCGACACACATTCTCGGAACGCCTCGCCGACTATCCGGTGCGGGTCGGGGTGCTCAGCCGCTTCCGCACACCAACCGATCAGAAAAAGATCCTGAACGGCCTTGCAGCCGGCGCGGTCGACATCGTGGTGGGGACACATCGACTACTCTCGCCCGATGTCGAGTTTCCTCATCTTGGCCTCCTGATCGTCGACGAGGAGCAGCGCTTCGGTGTACGCCACAAGGAACGGCTCAAGCAGCTGAGGGCGTCCGTGGACGTGTTGACGCTGACGGCCACGCCCATCCCACGCACGCTGCACATGTCTTTCATGGGCTTGCGGGACCTGTCCCTGATCCGAACTGCGCCTCGGGATCGGATGCCGGTCATCACACACGTGATCCCGTGGTCGGATCAAATCCTTGCGGAGGCCTTACTCAGGGAATTGGACCGAGGAGGGCAGGCGTTCTTCCTACACAATCTGGTTTCGACGATCCACGGAGCCGCCGAGCGGATCAGAGCACTGGTTCCCGAGGCCCGAATCGAGATCGCCCACGGACAGATGAGTCCGCGGCAGTTGGATCGAGTCATGCGGAACTTTGTCGACGGGGAGATCGATGTCCTGGTCTGCTCCTCGATCATCGAAAACGGCCTCGATGTCCCGAACGCAAACACGCTCATCGTGAACCGGGCCGACCGTTTCGGGCTCTCTCAACTCTACCAGATCCGAGGCCGCGTGGGGCGATCCGATCGCAGGGCCTTCTGTTATCTGATCGCGCCCAACGAACTCGGTGACGACGCCGAGCGCCGCCTAAGTGTCTTGGAACACCACACGCAACTGGGAAGCGGATACTCCGTGGCTCTCCGGGACATGGAGTTGAGGGGAGCCGGAAACTTGCTCGGCGGAGAGCAGTCCGGGTTCGCACATTCCATCGGCATAGACGCCTACATGCGATTGCTCGAACAGACCGTCAAATCGCTCAAGGGGGAGGAGGACAGCCAGAAATTCCCCTACCCGGACGTCTCGATCTCGGGCTCTGCCTATCTCCCCGACTCGTACATCTCCGACTCGGGCCAAAAATTAAATCTCTACCAAAGACTTTCGAAGCTCGCCCAGATTGCCGAGGTAGCCTCCCTTCGAGAAGAGTTGGCGGACCGCTTCGGTGCCCCTCCTGTTCACGTGGAGCACTTGCTGGATGGTGCCACGCTACGAATACTCGGAAGGCGACTCGGCGTCGAGCGCATACTCGTGAGAGAGCGCGAGGCGAGACTGAACTTCAGGGCCGCCGTGGTGCCACGACTTTCGGTTCTGGAGCGTCCTCTCCAAGACCGCTCCGTCAGCGTGGAGGTGCGGCGCATGACACCACTCTCGCTGGTCCTTCATCAAGCGGGTCCGGATTCGCTAGTTTCCACGCTGATCCTCGCCCTCAACACGTTGACCGAGGCGCGCGATGAGGCGGCGTGAAACGGTTGCACACTCGAAGGATGCCAGCCGCCTCATGACAGGGTGTGCGAAGTGGCACCCGTGATTTACGGAGATGAGTGACGATGACACATCCACCTGGATGGACTAGTCGGCCCCTGGGTAGGCCCGCAAAGGTGATCGTCTTCGGGGTCCTGGCCACTCTGTGGGCCTGCGAAACGGAATCGGTCCTCGCGCGAGCGGCGGGTCACGAATTGACCGTGGATCATGTGGTGGAAATGCTCGCCCGGGAAAACGCGATGCCAAATCAAGCCGACGTCGTGGACGCGCTCGCGAACCTCTGGGTCGACTATACACTCGTCGCGGTGAGCGCCAGCGAGGACCCCCAGTTTACTACGATCAATCTCGATGCCCTCCTCCAGCCACAGTTCAATCAACAGATCATCAACCTATATATGAACTCGGTCCTCCGACCCGACACGGCAATCTCTGAGGAGGACTTGAGAGGAATGTGGGAGGCCGACCCTCCGGCCGACTCGGTTCGGGTACAGCACATCCTGCTCGCCCTTCCGAATCCGGCGACCCAAGCCCAGGTGGACAGCCTGCTGGAGTTTGCGGCACAACTCAAGGTACGAGCCACGGAAGGCGAATCTTTCGAGGCCCTCGCCGGCCAATACAGCGAGGATAGCGGCAGCGCGATCCAGGGGGGCGACATCGGATTTTTCAGTGTGGGAGTGATGGTGCCTTCATTCGAAGAGGCCGCTTTCTCAATGGCCGTGGGTGAAGTCAGCGACCCCGTGTTGTCTCCGCTTGGCCTCCACATCATCAAGGTAACGGACCGTAAGGCGCCGTCGTTCGAGGCGGCGCGCGACAGCTACCGGGACTCGATCATTTTGGGGAGACTGCTGGAAACCGACTCGATCTTCTTCGCCAGAGTCGATGAGGAGGATGAAATCGAGGTTGAGGCTGGGGCCGTCGAGGCCATGCGCCAACTCGCTATGGACCCAAGGGCGGCACTCGGCGCCAGGGCGGCGAGCCGTACGCTCGTGTCGTATCGTGGCGGGTCGTACTCGGCATCGGACGCACTGCTCTTGCTGAATACGCGGCAGGTGGACCTCCCGGCTCAGTTAGCCGCAGCTCCGGACGAGGCCCTGCTCGAGCTCCTGCACACCCTCGGGCAGGAGGAGGTTCTACTGACTCGTGCGGCCGAGGCTGGAATCAGTCTGGCGGAGCAGCACGTCGATTCTCTGGACCTCCTTACGCGGCAAGGATTGGTAGCGGCGACCGATGAGCTCGGTATTCGCGGCATCCCTCGCTTAGCGGGTGAAACGGCCGACGACGCGATAGCCCGAACGCTTATTCAAATCCTACGTGAACTCACGGCAGGAACGCTCAACGTGGTTCCCATGAGCGGGGTCAGCTGGTCGCTCCGTCGGGAACTCGACTGGGATATTTTCCAGAGTGCGATAGGAGCCACGGTCGAGCGAGTCGATGATCTGATGGGATCCACCGGGATGGCGGCGCCCCAACCGGTCGTGGTACCCACCGTGCCTGCACCAGCGACGCCGCCGGTCCTCGACTCCGCCCAGAATTGACGCCCATCGCCGGCCGCCTCAGGAACACGTTTTCCCGCCTGGTTTAGACAAACCCATGAGTTTCTCATCCGAACGGTTCGTGCTCCTAGTTGCTACCCTGTTCCTGATCCCCTCGCCAGGCGAGGGACAACAACTCCAACAAGGCATCAACATAGTCGAGCGGGTAGTCGCGGTCGTCGGAGATTCCATGATCTCCCAGACCCAAATCGATGAATCCCTCCTTTCCATGGAGGCGAGGGGATGGACTCGTCCGACCGGAGCGGCCGAGCTCTTGGAGGCGAAGCTGGAGATCCTGGATCAACTCATCAACCTGCAGTTGATTGTTCAGGAGGCGGCAAAAGACTCCCTCCTCGCGGTCTCCGAGGAGGAATTGGAGGACCGTGTCCAGGTGCAGATCGACGGTCAAGTCCGGCAATTTGGTACGTTGGGCCGACTTCAACAGGCCCTGGCTGAGCAGAACATGACGTTGGCCTTGTACCGCGAACAGCAGAAGAACCTCATCCGGCAACAGGTGCTTCAGGAACGGTATTTCGCAAAAAGAGGAAGGAGTTCGGAAAATGTCGTCGTCACGGACGAGGAGGCACGCGCCTATTTCGATGAGAACCAGGATCTGTTTCCAGATAGGCCGGAGACCTTTGTCATCGAGACCATCCAACTCGAACCTGAGGCAACCGACGCCGTCAAAGCGGTGGCCCTCGCGAGGGCTGACAGCGTCCTAGGTCTTATCCTCGAAGGGGGAGATTTTGCGGAGCTCGCGGTGCGCTTCACGGACGAGCCCGGCGATGCGGGCGGAGAACTCGGGTGGATCCGTAGAGACGGGAGCTTTGTGGAGGAGTTCGAGGAAGTTGCCTTCGGGATCCCTGACGGAGTGCCAAGCCGTCCCGTCGAGACACAATTCGGATACCATCTCATTCTGGTCGAGCGGATACGGGGAGGGGAGCGTCGAGTACGGCATATCCTGTTCGCGCCGGAGATCACGACAAGCGACGTCGAAGCGAACGACGCTCGAGCAGAGTCGTTCGCCGACAGGCTAAGAGCCGGTGAGACCACTATGGAGGAACTCGGCCTGGAGCCCGATACGGTCCTGTTGCCTCTCGATGTGATCGCGCAGACATCTCCTGGGCTTGCCGGGGGGTTGCAGAACGCCCAGGTGGGTGACGTGATCGGGCCAGTCACTGTGGCCGACCCCCGGGCCGCAAATGCCCGGCTCCTCGCTGGGCTGTTGGAGATAAGGCCTGGAGGCCCCGGCGAGTTCTCCGAATTTAATGACATGATCGTGGAACGCATGAAGAATGAGCGTCTCACCGCGACCGTGATCGAGGGGCTGCGTAGTCAGGCGTACATCGACATTCGCCTCGGCGAGGGCTGACGCGCGAAGACGCCTCATGTCCAGGCAACGTTTGGCGGTCACGCTCGGCGATCCACGCGGAATCGGCCCTGAGGTGGTTGCGGACGCGGTTCGGCATCTCGAAAACCAGGGCAGTGACACCGAGTTCATCTTGCTGGGTCCGGACGAGTTCAATCCGGGACTCGGCACGTACAACGGTGTAGGTCACTTCGACGGCTCCGAGCGTTCGGCTGGATTGCTGTCAGCCCTCGCTGTGGAGAGAGCGGTCCGCTTGGCCCTTGTCGGCACGGTAGCGGGAATCGTCACCGGTCCGATCCACAAGCCGGCTCTCCGGTCCGCTGGTTTCATGGAGCCAGGCCATACCGAAATGCTCCAGCGCCTCACTGATGTCTCCGACGTTGGGATGCTCATGGTCGCCGAGGAAACGGCTCTGGGGGCACCCCTCCGGGTGCTCCTCGCTACGACGCATGTGCCACTACGCGACGTGCCCGATCTGTTGAGCACGGACCTGCTCGTTTCTCAGGCGATGCTCTTGAACTCATCGCTCGAAACCGACTGGAATCTCGCTCGTCCGCGCCTCGCGCTCTGCGCCCTGAATCCGCACGCCTCCGATGATGGATTGTTCGGGGACGAAGAACATCTTGTATTCCGGCCTGCAATAGATGCACTGTGTAAAGCAGATATCCAGGTAGAGGGCCCGATCCCTGCAGACACCGTGTTCAACCGGACGCTGAATGGGGAGTATGACGCGGTTATCGCCCCGTATCACGACGTAGGGATGGCCCCCTTCAAGACCATCGCTTTCGGAGCAGGGGTCAACGTGACACTGGGACTACCTTTCGTTCGGACGTCTCCGGATCACGGGACCGCATTCGATATTGTGGATACAAGTAGAGCGGATTCGTCGTCGATGCAGGCTGCGCTCCGAATGGCGTCTGGGTTGGCGTCGAAACGTTTTGGCACTTTGGCGGCCCGTACATAGTGTTTTCTGCCCGCTCTATGATCGGAAGTTGTTGATGAATATTAACTCGCGAGGTTACGATCCCACGTGATCAAGTTCATCCACGTGACCAAGGAGTACTCCCGCTCCGGACCGGCCCTCGACGACATATCGTTCCATTTGGTCAAGGGACAGTTCGCGTTTCTTACCGGGCACTCCGGGTCAGGAAAGTCCACCGCTCTACGACTTGCACACCTAGCCGAGAGGCCGAGCGATGGAGAGGTACGTGTGAGCGGGTTTTCGTCCGCGAGAACCTCACGCCGAGACGTATGGAAGCTCCGCCGAAAGGTGGGTTACGTATTTCAGGATTTTCGTCTCCTTCCCGGCCGCACCGCTCTCGAGAACGTCTCCTTCGCCCTCGAGGTCATCGGTTCCCCGAAGAAGCAGATTTTCCCGCGAGCCCAACGGCTTCTCGGTCAAGTGGGCCTCGCACCAAAAGCGGGAGCGTGGGTTCATGAGCTCTCCGGGGGCGAGCAGCAACGCGTCGCCATCGCCCGAGCCCTCGCGAGCGAGCCGCTCCTTCTCTTGGCGGACGAGCCCACAGGCAATCTCGACGACCGGGCCACTCGCGGTATCATGGACCTGTTCTGGGAAATCAATGCAGTCGGGATGGCCGTTCTGATGGCAACGCACGATCTGGAGCTCATGAACCGGCATCCGAACGCCCGAGTACTCGAGCTCGACCAAGGGCGCCTGGTGTACGACTCCGGTGACGAGAAGCCGGCGGCGAGCGGTGAGCAGCGGAGTCCCCGACCGGCCTCCGGCATGGGCCCGGTTCTAGGAGGCGAGCCTGACGTTGATCCCGAGCGGGAACCGGAACTCAATCGCGGACCGGACCTAGCTCTAGAACCAAAACTTGGTCGCGAACCGGAGCCAGCCCAAGAAACAGGGAACTGAGTGTTCTATACCATTCGCGAAACCCTCATCGCGTCCAAGAGAGCCCCGCTGCTTACCGGGCTCTCTGCCGCCATGGTAGGACTCGCCCTTTTCGTCGTGGGGCTTTTTGGCCTCGCCGCGTATAACGTCCGAGTCTACATGGAGACACTGGAGGAGCGGGTCGAGGTCGTCGCCTACCTTCGAGACGATGCGACCACGGCGGAGATCGCCGATATGGCAAGGGCTCTCTCGTCGCTCCCAGCAGTCCTCGGGGTGGACGTCGTGACCAAGAGCGAAGCGCTCGAGAGGGCCTATTCGGAACTGCCCGAGTTCAGTGAGATCCTTTCGGACCTCGAAGTCAACCCACTTCCCGCGTCCCTCGAGATCCAGCTTCGTCCCGGAAATCGCACTGCCGAGACGGCCGATCGAATCGCAGAACAAGCCGGCCTCTACCCCGCCGTGGAAGAGGTGCAGTACGGCCAGGAATGGGTCGTCAAGTTGTTCACCCTGCGGCGGATGGGTGTGGTAACGACCACTGTGTTGGGCACGGCCTTCGCGGTTGTTGCCGCGTTGATCATCGGGACTGCGGTGCGAATCGCGATCTTCGCACGACGAGAGGAGATCAAGATCATGCAGTTGGTGGGAGCCCGCGACGGCTTCATCCACCGCCCTTTCCTGCTCGAGGGCGGCATCACCGGGGCCATCGGGGGCGCTCTCGCCCTCGCCCTCACCTATACCACATTCTGGTCGGTATTCAACTACCTCTTCACCATTTCGTGGATCCCCTGGGAATGGGCCGGGATCGGGGTCTCGGCCGGAATCGTGTTCGGCGTGTTCGCGAGCGGATACGCGGTACGTAAGCACCTCCGCGAGATTTAGCGGTGAGGAGCCTCTACACGCGGGTCGGGTTGGAAATGGCCCTCGCGGTCTTGGCACTTGCGCAAACGCCGGTGGCCGGGCAGCAGGCCGCCGAGATTCAGAGGGAGATCGTCGATAGCCAACAGCGACTCGAGGCGGTGCGCCAGGAACGAAGCCGTCTGCAACGCGACTTGAGCTCCCTGGAAGGCCGAGTGCGAGACGCATCGAGCGAACTCGCGAATGTCGAACGGCTCGTCAGTGCGTCTCGGTCCGTAGTAGCCGAGATCGACTTGCAGGTGGATGCCGTGGGAGGCGAATACCAGAGCGCGTCCCGTTCTCTCCTGGTCACCCGCGAGCGACTCTTGACCGCAACGGCCGTCCTCAACCGCCGTCTCCGGGATATCTACAAGCGGGGGACTCTCCACTCGGTGCGCGTGATGCTGGGGGCCGGCTCGTTTTCCGGCATCCTGACGCGCTACCGGTACCTGCGCCTCATCGCTTCGTACGATCGCACGCTGGTGCGGCGCGTGAGAGAGCTCGAAACGGATCTGGTCCAAGAGAACGCATCTCTTCAGAGCAGTATGGTCAGCTTGGATCGCCTGCGGCAGTCCAGACTCAGCGAAGTGGCCGCTCTACGCTCGGTGGAAGCAACACATCGCCGGGCGCTCGACGTATATCATGCCCAGGAGGAAACGGCCACCGGCCGATTAGAGCAACTCGAGCTCGACGAGAGTCGTATCAACCTCATTATCACGGACCTCGAAACGAGACGCGTGGAGATCGAGCGAACGGCCGCCAGAGGAGTAGCGCCGAGCACGTTCACAACTGCGGAGGCAGGGGCGCTGAATTGGCCAGTGGAAGGCGATTTGATCTATCAGTTCGGAACAGAAGTGAGACCGAACGGCATTTCACTGCCGTGGCGAGGAATCGGGATCCGGGCGGCCATCGGAACTCCGGTACGAGCCGTGGAGGCAGGTACAGTCGAACTGGCAGGCCCCATGGAAGGGTACGGCCTGAGCGTGATCCTGAGCCACGGTGGTGGTTTCTATACCCTGTACTTCTACCTCGAAGAGATCGACGTCGCCCAGGGTCGAGAGGTAGTGGCCGGCCAAGTAATGGGTACCGTGGGGGGCGCTGATACCCCGGAGGGGCCCCACCTGGAGTTCCAGGTCCGCTCCAGTGCCAGTGGACTCCCTGAAGCGGAGGACCCACTCAGGTGGCTTCGGGCGCAGGGGCGGTGAGCCTGCACCCCGTTTTCGGTCACACGGACCTTCAGGCGTCCCTTTCTCGCGCGTTGGCAATGGGATCTCTTCCGCCGAGCCTGCTCATCCACGGCCCGCGAGGCGTGGGGAAGCAACGACTCGCTCTCTGGCTCGGTCAACTCCTGCTTTGTCCCGAATCCAGGCCCGAGGGCCCTTGCGGCGAATGCAAGGGGTGCCGCATGGCCGTGAATCTCGAGCATCCCGACCTCCACTGGTATTTCCCGCTAGCGAAACCGAAAGGGGTTCGGCCCGCCAAGCTTGCGGAGGCCTTGGAAAAAGCTCGGTACGATACGATCGCAGAGCGCAAGGCACGTCCCCTTCGGCCTGCGTCTGCGCCGGCGGAACCGACTGGGCTCTACCTGGCCGTCGCCCAGACTCTGCGCTCCCACGCCAACCGCCGGCCGGCCGTGGGACTCCGGCAGGTCTTTGTAATCGGGGACGCCGAGACACTCGTTCCCCAGGAGTCCAGTCAGGAAGCGGCCAATGCACTTCTGAAGCTTCTCGAGGAGCCCCCCACGAGTACTCTTATCATCCTCACCGCGAGTGAACCGGGCCGACTCCTCCCTACTATTCGTTCGCGAACGATGCCGCTCCACCTACCTCCCCTCGCGCCGGACGCTGTCGAACAGTTTCTGGTCGAGGTCGGCGGGGTCTCTCCAGAAGACGCACGCAGGGCCTCCCACCTCGGCCGGGGGTCGATCGGCCGAGCCCTGGGCTTCCTACCGATAGAAGGTGACCCGGGTCCCCTCGAAACCCTCCGAACGCAGGCTTTCGAGCTTCTCCTCGCAGCCTCAGATACGGACCCGGGAGCTGTGTATC
>ERZ651768.155-NODE-155-length-48162-cov-3.748633_pt1 | contig 48162 bp, 55 predicted proteins | sample MGYA00514754_ERZ651768 | MGnify/ENA metagenome assembly ERZ651768
CCTCTGTGATAGACTGCGCCGCGATTGTAATGTGCTTTAGTGGAGGAATCGGATGAAATTTGGACTCCTATATGAAATGCAAAGACCGCACACTGACTATAGTGTGGATTACACAGCATTAGTGAACGAGACTATTGAACAATGCCAATTGGCAGATGAATTAGGGTTTGACCATTTGTGGTTCGTCGAACATCATTTCTTGACGACTTTTGCTGGTTCCTCTGCCCCGGAAGTCATAATTTCAGCCCTTTCGCGTCTAACCAAAAGGATTCGTATAGGATTCGGAGTTGTTGTTCTTCCCAATCACCATCCCGTTCAGGTTGCTGAGAGAGTCGCAATGGTTGATCACCTATCTGGTGGCAGAGTTGAATTTGGTGTAGGGCGAAGCAGTCCATATGAGCAGCTAGGGCTCGGGATTGATCCGAGGGATACAAGGGATATTATGGGAGAGTCCCTAGATATAGTTCCTGCGATATGGCAGACAGACGGATTATTCTCGTGGAAGGGAAAGCACTTTGACATCCCCGAGAGGGAGATCTTACCTAAACCTAAGCAAGACCCTCATCCTCCTATATGGATGGCCTGCACCCAACCTACAAGTTATGAAATGGCAGCTGAAAAAGGTATTGGTGTTCTCTCATTCGGATCGGGGGCGCCTGCAGGTATGAAGGAACACATTGACAACTATAGAAAGAACATCAAGAACGCAGAGCCGGTAGGAGCTTTTATTAATAACCAGTGGGCTAACTTTACTCTAGGCCACTGCGGTGACGACGACGAGGAGGCAATGGAGACAGGTGCACTCGCCATAAAGGAATTTTTCGGCCCCAATCGCCCCTACACGGCAGACCGCGCAGACGTTTACGAACGCCTATTGGAGTCGTGGGGAGGTATACCAGAGCATCTCGAAGCTAACTTCTCGAGATTCATAGGTGGAGAACAAGACCTCGGGGGTGGCGGAGCACCTCGCGCAATGCTTGGTGAGTTGCCAGCGGAACTACTTGCAGATAGGGGAGTTATTGTTGCAGGGAATCCCGATCGTTGCATTGAATCGGTAAGAAGACACGAAGAGATAGGGGCGGACCAGCTTCTGCTTATCATGCAATCAGACCAAATACCTCATGATAAAGTGATGCGTTCGATAGAGCTTTTTGGGAAAGAAGTTATTCCATCATTTAGGTAGTTACACCGCATCCTCTTTGATCTCAACAATTGAGTTGCTATAGATTTCATCACCGACGTTGGTGACCCTGTGCAACGCCCCTTTTTGCCCTTGGACAACTTCTCCAAGTTCAAATTGATTTGTCGAAGTGGAACCATCTTCATATTCTGTCTTTAGAGTTCCTGGGCGAGTTACTATAAACACGTAGAGTGATTCATGCCTATGCCAGTCACTACACTGCCCGGGGCTAAGAATCAGATCCCATACTCTAATGTGCTTTGTTTCGTATTTAAATTCCGTTCCGATATCTCCAAGTTGCATCTTACTATCTCCAAATCTAACCAGACTTTCTTCCGATCCCTCAAATACTAACTTAAAGCTGTACATTGGAAGATTTATCAAATGATCGCACTTGCGATTGTAAGAGCCTTGCTGAGGCTAAATAAATTCTCACCCAATTTTGTTATCTATGACGTTGCTATAGATTCTGCGCTATACTGATTAAAACAGAATAATCATCTAAGTAATAAAAGCTGTGATCAGGATTAGTATTCTCTAGACGAGCCTCAGAGAGCCGGGTAAGCTGTGAACCGGTGCTAGCGCAAGGGATGAATGGACCTGGGAGCTGCCATCAGAAAGGCTTTTTATAAAGGAGCCCGTAAGATTGGACGGAAGTGCACCGTTATCTGAGCTGGGAACGTATAAGTAGTTCCATTTAAGAGTCCTAAAGGATGAAATTCTTTGGGAAATTAGGGTGGCACCGCGGTTAGATAATCGCCCCTTATCGGGGGTGATTTTTTTTTGCCTTTTTTGAAACAAATGGAAATTTTTCTGTTCAAGGGGTAAAGGTATGGACAAAAGAAAAGTGGTTTTCAGCGGAGTGCAACCGAGTGGTGATCCCCAACTTGGCAATTATTTGGGAGCCTTTAAGGGTTGGGTGGAAAGGCAGGAGAAAAAAATTAACTATTTTTGTATTGTTGACCTACATGCCTTGACAGTAGCTCCCGATCCAAGAGAGCTCAGAAAACAAACTCGTGAGTTGGCAGCGATATTGTTTGCGTGTGGTCTTGATCCAAAAAAGACTACGTTATTCGTACAAAGTCACGTAGCAGCACATGCTGAAAGTTGCTGGTTATTAAATTGTGTGACCCCTATCGGATGGCTCGAGAGGATGACTCAATTCAAGGACAAGTCGCAAGGCCAAGAACGGGTTTCCGCGGGTTTGTTGGATTATCCTGTGCTGATGGCCGGAGACATAATTCTGTACGATGCTGACGAGGTTCCTGTCGGCGAAGATCAGAAACAACACGTAGAGCTTTCTCGGGACATAGCTGCCCGGTTTAATCGTATCTACGGCGATACTTTTGTCATTCCGGAGCCTGTAATCCCAGAGGTCGGTGGTAGAGTGATGGGCTTGAATGATCCCAGCGTGAAGATGTCCAAAAGTTATTCTCACATAAGAGGACATGCCATTCGCATGTTGGATGAACCTCAGGAAATCGAGCGTTCATTCATGCGCGCTGTAACGGATTCGGGCAATGAGATTCGTTTTTCAGATGATTCAGAGAAAGCAGGTGTTAATAATCTGCTCAGTATATACAAGGTAGTTACGGGAAAACCGGAAGGGGAGGTCGAAAAAGATTTCGAATCGGCTAGGGGTTACGGGGATTTGAAAAAAGCCGTGGCCGAGGTTGTCATAGAAGAACTTTCCCCAATTAGGCAAAGATACAACGAACTAATATCTGATGTAACTGAGCTTGACAAGTTATTAGCCGTAGGATCTCAACGAGCAGAATCTGTATCTGGACCTAAACTCCTGGAAATGAAAGACAAGATGGGCCTTTTATTGGCTTGAACCTAATTTTCTTGATACACGTACTTCGGAGCACGACAAATGTATTATCCAACACTTGAAGAAGCAAAAACGCTCGGATCCCGTGGGAACCTCATACCAATCTATACGGAGATTGATGCCGATCTTGAAACCCCTGTGTCCGCCTATTTGAAGGTGGCGGTTCCTCCATATTCATTTCTTTTGGAGAGCGTGGAGGGTGGGGAACACATAGCTCGGTATAGTTTCATTGGTACTGAGCCAGAAGACGTGATCATCACAGGTCCCGGGCAAAAAGACGGTGAGACTGACCCGTTGAAACTAGTAGAGAAAATGCTTTCAAATTTCAATCTCGTTGAAACGAGTAATCTCCCGAGATTCAGGGGGGGTGCCGTAGGTTATCTTTCATATGACTCGGTTAAATATTTCGAGGAACTTCCTTCGCCAGACAATGATCCTATCGGCATTCCTGAGGCGATTTTTATGCTCACCAAAACCTTCTTGGTTTTCGATCATGTTCGTCATAAGATCCTGGTTGTAAGCCACGCACACTTAAACGGCGATGTTGAAACCTCATATCATGATGCAACATCCAAGATAGAATCGATCGTGCAACGGCTTAACAACCCCCTGGATCCGACGTCTATACCGCGGGCGTCGGGATATTCAAAAGGTGATGTCACATCAAATATGGCCCAACAACACTATCATGACATGGTCGAGAGATGTAAGGAATATGTTGTGGATGGAGATGTTATTCAAGTAGTAGTTTCGCAACGTTTATCTAAACCAACCTCGGCACATTCCTTTCATATATATCGTTCGCTGAGAGCGATAAATCCGTCTCCTTACATGTATTACCTGGAACTGGACGGTTTCCAGATAGTTGGTGCCTCACCTGAAATGCTCGTACAGGTAGAAAACGGTGTCGTAGCAACTCATCCTATAGCTGGAACAAGGCCGCGTTCAGAGGACGATGAGGAAGATAGACGATTAGAACTTGAGTTGCGAACAAACGAAAAAGAAAGGGCCGAGCACATAATGCTCCTTGATCTTGGCAGAAATGATATCGGAAGAGTTAGTAAGCCGGGAACTGTGGTAGCCTCAAATATTTTAGAGATAGAGCGATACTCCCATGTTATGCACTTGGTGTCCCATGTGGAAGGTAATATTCAGGAAGGATTTAGTAACTATGACGCTTTGCGAGCCTGTTTTCCGGCGGGGACGGTATCTGGCGCTCCGAAGATAAGGGCGATGGAGATTATTGCTGAACTAGAAAATGACACTCGAGGAGCTTATGCGGGTGCCGTAGGATATTTCGATTTTGCCGGGAATATGGACACTTGCATAACCATCCGTACTATGGTTGTGAAAGACGGGGTCGCCCATGTGCAGGCTGGGGGAGGTATAGTTTATGACAGCGAGCCGGAGTTTGAGTTTGATGAAACGATCCACAAGGCAAGCGCCCTCATGAGAGCTATTGACGCGGCCGAGTCAACAGTGGAGGTCCAGATATGATTTTACTCATAGATAACTACGATAGTTTTACATATAACCTTTACCAATACATTTCCGAACTAGGAGGCAGTGTAAAAGTCGTTCGCAACGACAAGGTTACCCTGGAGGACATAGAGGAGATGTCTCCCGACAAGATTATAATTTCTCCTGGGCCTTGTACCCCAGATAAAGCAGGTGTCTCAAATGAGGTAATTGAGAAGTTTGGCCCTACCGTTCCTACCTTAGGGGTGTGCTTGGGACATCAGTGTGTGGGGTATACCTTCGGCGGCAGGGTCGGGCGAGCCAATGAAATAATGCACGGCAAGATGTCCCAAATCTATCATGAAGAAAAGGGGGTTTTTTCAGGACTCCCTAATCCTTTTGAAGCGATTAGGTACCACTCCTTAGCTATATACAGAGAAGATTTGCCGGATGAATTGGAAGTAACGGCCTGGACGGAGAACGGAACTATCATGGGAATTCGTCACAAGAAATATCCAGTGGAGGGAATTCAATTCCATCCAGAATCTATAATGACCCTTTCTGGGAAAGACCTCCTAGCAAATTTCTTAAACCGGAGTGCTTAGAAGGAGTTTAACTGTGATTCAAGAAGCGGTCCAGAAATTGGTAGAGGGAAAATCCCTCAATTTTGAAGAATCAGTGGCTGCTATGACACAAATCATGGAGGGGAACGCGACTCCCGCACAATTTGGGGCATTTGTTACAGCACTCAGACTAAAGGGTGAAACGGTTGATGAAGTAGCAGGAATGGCCACAGTTATGAGAGAAAAATCCCTACATTTATCAAGTTCCTACGACTTAGTAGATACCTGTGGTACGGGTGGAGATGATTCGGGTACATTTAACATATCCACTGCAGCAGCTTTTGTGGTAGCAGGGGTGGGAGTAAAGGTAGCCAAACATGGTAACCGCGCTATGTCGGGCAAGACTGGTAGCGCTGATGTATTGGAGGCGCTAGGAGCGAATATTGAGCTGCCCCCTGAGTCTATTGCTGAGTGTATCGCAGAAACCGGGTTTGGATTCATGTTCGCACAGGGATTTCATCCTTCCATGAGATTCGCAGCTGGGCCAAGAAGAGAGATTGGAATCAGAACGGTATTTAATCTACTTGGCCCTCTTACTAACCCTGCCGGAGCGAATAGACAACTCATAGGGGTATCTGATCCGTCAATTGGTGAACTTATGGCTAATGTGCTGGCTAGGCTTGGGTGTGAAAAAGCTCTTATCGTTCACGGGAATGATGGCCTCGATGAAATAACGCTAAGTACGACCTCTATGATTTGGACCTTAGAGTATGGCATCGTTACAAAGACGGAACTGTCTCCAAAAGAATTTGGTTTTAAGAAAAGTCCACTAAGTTCAATTTCAGCTCCGGATCCAGATACAAGTGCTCGAACTATAAGGGCTGTCTTCGAAGGAGTAGTAGGATCAGCTAGAGATATAGTGCTTCTGAACTCAGCTGCCGCTTTGAATGCAGCTAATTACGTAGATAGTCTTCAAACTGGGATTGAAGCGTCAGCAAAATCTATTGACAGTGGTTCAGCCCTTGCAAGTTTGAATTCTTATGTTGAGTTTAGCAAGGAACTGCAATGATAAATTCTGACACGCCTGACATTTTGAAGGATATTGTAGAACTAAAGCGCGCAAGAGTAGAAGAAAGGAAAAAGTCTCTACCTATTCTCAGATTGGAGGATTTGATAAGCAGGGCTGAGCGGCCATTGAATTTTTCGGGCAGACTTATGGGAGAGGGGATTAGGATAATTGCAGAAGTGAAACGCGCCTCGCCTTCCAAAGGAGTCTTAAAAGAAGGACTTGATGCTGCCAATCTCGCTAGGGCGTATGCGGAGAATGGCGCTGCGGCAATATCGGTGCTGACTAACGAGGATCACTTTAAAGGCAGTATTGATGACATGGCAGCCGCCCATTCCGCTGTATTCACTCTGGGCGTGCCCGTTCTTAGGAAGGAGTTTATATTTGATCCTTACCAAATATACGAAGCTAGGGCTTTTGGCGCGGACGCAATATTATTGATTGTATCGATGTTAGACGAACAACAAATTAAAGAATTCATGGGAATTGCTAGATCGATTTGGATTCAATGCTTAGTCGAGGTTCACAACGAATTAGAGTTAGAGAAAGCCATTCAATGTAATGCAGACATCATAGGTATTAATAACCGTGATCTCCACACCTTTGATACTACCCTTGAGACAACGGAAAGGCTTGCTCCATTGGTCCCATATGGCAATATCATTGTCAGCGAAAGTGGAATATCTAATAGGGAGGATGTAAAAAGAGTTGAGTCAGCTGGGGCAAAAGCCATACTTGTAGGAGAATCGCTTGTTAGATCTGCAGATCCAGGAAAGGCTCTCAGGGCATTAGTGTGACCCTCTTTAAAATATGTGGACTTCGAGACGTAGATAGTGCAATGATTGCCAGGGAATGTGCAGCTTCATTTCTCGGGTTTGTCTTCGTTCCAGGTGTGCGCAGAGAATTGTCAGTAGAACAGGTAGCCCAGATCGTTTCTGATTACAGACGATTGTGTGGGAGTGGAGGCCCTTTCCTTGTAGGTCTTTTTGCCAACCAGTCGCCCGAATTTGTGAACTCCGCTATCGAGAAATGCGATCTTGATTTTGCACAGCTTTGTGGTGATGAGCTTGCGGATTATTATGAAAAAATCTCTGCTCGAGTCATTAAGCAGGTCAAGATACCTATTGAAGGTGATTTTCAAAATATCGTATCTGACACTATAAAAAAAGTAGGTAGTGTTTTAGACAGCGGAGGTGTACCTCTCTTAGATCGTCTTGATAAGGGACATCTAGGTGGTACAGGAAAATCTTTTGACTGGAATGTTGCTGCATCTCTTCCTAAAGATTGGGAATTTATCCTCGCTGGCGGGTTAAATCCAGCCAATGTTTCTGAGGCTATCGCATCGACACGGCCCTGGGCTGTGGATGTATCCACAGGTGTAGAGACTCTTGGTATAAAGGATTCTTCGAAAATAAGAGCCTTTTCAGAAGCTGCCCTGACATCTTGACCATTTATTCTTGACACCTAGACGAAGGTCCAATAATCTCATGCGGCCATAAACTGACAAGGAGAATCATCATGTCTTACTCGTTCAATCATGTACATTTGAAGTCGTCGGACCCTGGGAAAACAGCGGACTGGTATGTTGAGGCATTTGGTTTCGAAATCGTTAATGATGAAAACCCAAGGCCACAGGGTGATAGATTCATAAGATGTCGAACCAAGGATGGGGTTGCGATTAATATCTCTGGTGCTCGAACTGGGGAATTAATGGGAGAAGGAGATGCAACCGCTCATTGGGGTCTTGAGCATTTTGGTATTGAAGTTGATGACATAGAAGCGGAATTAAAGAGATTGGAGGGATTGGGAGCTGAGGTGTTAGAAGGCCCTACAAGGACGGCAACTGGATTATCCATAGCTTTCATTCAAGCACCAGACGATGTTCGCATAGAAGTTATGCAGTTACCGCATTAATGAAAAAGTAGGATGAAATGACTAGACAAGTTTTTTTCCCCGACCCAGACAGAAAGCCTTCAGGATTTTCGCCGGCCACAAGGATTAAGAATGCTGTGTTTGTATCGGGACAAGTGCCCGTGGACTCATCGGGAAACCTGGTCGGAGAAGGAGATTGTCGAACCCAGGCTGAACAATGCTTCGTAAATATTGAATCCGCCCTTCGATCTGCTGGTGCCTCAATGGATGACGTGATCAAGATTACAGCGTTTATAGTGAGATCTGACGACTATCCAGATTATGCAAGGGTTCGTCTCTCTAAGTTTCCTGAAAACGGACCTGCAAGTAGCAGCGTTTTCATCAGCGGGCTTGTCGATCCAAAGTTTTTAATAGAGATCGAGGCCATAGCGATAGTCGAAGGTTGATGCAATCTGACTGCATATTTTGCAATATAGCCTCAGGAGAAACTGTGGCTGACCTTGTACACCGTGATAGTTATTGTGTCGCTGTAAACGATATAGCACCCGCAGCTCCTGTTCACGTACTTGTGATCCCCGTGAAACACTTTACGTATCTGGAACATATGACAAGTGACTTTTCCCCTGTTCTATTCCGAATGTTCGAGGTTGCAAGAGATGTTGCCTATTCAGCAGGAATATCAGATTCAGGATACAGACTCGTTATAAATCAAAAAGATGACTCGGGCCAGGAAATACCTCACCTCCACCTTCATATTCTTGGTGGCGATCAATTGGGTTCCATGGTTTAGGTTAATAGATTGGACAGTCCAATTATCCAGTTAATAAACGTTGTTGAAAAAGAGTTGTCTCAGCTTCCAATTGGACTCCAAGAACATATATACAGGACTCGAATTCTCTCGAGAAAAATAGCAGAATCACACGGAGCGGAAACGGAAAAATGTGATTTGGGGGCATCGGCTCATGACATTGCCCGCCACTGGACTGAGAACAAACTAATCACGGAAGCAAGAAGGCTAGGATTAGACATCACTGAGGTTGAGAACGATGAACCCCTCCTACTTCATGGACCGATAGGGGCACACTGGTTGCGTAACAGACTGGCTTGCAGTGATTTGGAGATTGTTTCTGCTGTGAATTACCACACGACTGGCAGGCCTGAGATGTCCCAAGTTGAAAAGATCGTTTTTATTGCAGACAAAATTGAGCCACAAAAAATAAAAAAATATCCTGAGCTTGGATCGATAATGGATATCGTCATGGATGACTTAGATGGAGCGATTCTTCGTTATCTCGCTTTACGAATTCGATCGATATTAGCGAATGGAGGAGTTGTGCACCCTAGGGCATTAGAGACTTGGAATTGGCTCATATTAAAGAGGAATTCTTGTCAATAGGACCGACCCTTGTCAATTACGACAATTTCTGCTGTTATATTCCCGGAGTTAACCGTAAGTTGGGCCATAGTACAATCAACCATAAACGACTTGTAACCCTGTCCGGGATTCACAAATAACACGCCTTCCATTTCTTCATTCAGTGGTTCGTGCGTGTGACCGAACAATATTACGTCGGGCTTCTTAGTGAAGTCTTTGAGCAATTCCTCAAGTGGGAATTCAGGGCCTCCCCATGCTGGATGGATGGCCGCGATTAGGATTCCTTCTACCTTTATTATCTCTGTGTAAGGAAGTGATTCGCGAAGTTCGACTGGATCTGAGTTTCCGTGAACTATAATGGGATGCTTTGATTCCCTACGAAAACCGTCTACGACATCTTGTCTTACTATGTCGCCGCAATGAACAGAGATGTCAGAGTCTCTTACAGCTATACGCAATGCTGGATGGACATCTTCCCATCTATAGCAGTGCGTGTCGGATATAACTGCGATCTTAGTAGGCATGATTTGGGGTCGATAACATATTTAAAAAAGTGGAGCTATTTGGGCGTGGTCACTTAAGATTCGAACTCCGCTTTTACTCTGTCTAGGATTGCATCCCCCACATCATATTTAGCCATGAGAGGTAGTTCTTCGATCGTGCCGTTCGAATGAATAATTACTACTTTATTCGTATCAACGGCGAATCCACTATCTGGTTTGGTTATGTCATTCGCTACTATAAAATCTAATCCTTTGGAGCTGACTTTTGAAATACCATTCTTAACCAAATCTTCACTTTCAGCGGCGAAGCCTACCTTTACAATTCCCTTACGTTTGACTTCTGCGATGATGTCCGGATTACGTGTTAACTCAACAGACCAAGTGTCGGCATTCCCCTTTTTAGCTTTTGATTTCAATACACTTGATGGTCTCCAATCAGAAACAGCTGCCGCCATTACTAAAGCATCGCTGTTTCCACATTCACTCGTTATCACCGCCTTCATATCTAACGCATTTTCTATTTTAAAAATTTGAATTCCAGCCGGATCCGGTAACGCTGTAGGGGCCGTTACAAGGGTAACCGATGCTCCTCTGTTCCTTGCGGCCTCCGCGATCGCATACCCCATTTTCCCTGAGGAACGATTTCCGATAGTTCGAACCGGGTCAATAGCCTCTTGCGTTCCGCCAGCACTCACAACTATTTTTTTACCTTTGAGGTCCCCATCCTTTCCAAGGACCATTGAGATTATTCCAAGAAGATTTGGTATTTCTAACAGTCTCCCAGTACCGACTAATCCCGAAGCTAGTCTTCCTTTTTCGGGTCCGGCGATGAATATGCCTCTGGAAACCAATTTAGATATGTTCTCCTGAGTTGCGGGGTTTTGATACATGTTACCGTCCATTGCCGGCGCAACTACGATAGGCGATTTGGTGGCCAAAATTGTTGCACCAAGAGGGTCGTCAGAGATACCGTTTGCCATTTTACCTATGCTGTTAGCCGTAGCAGGGGCAACGACTACTATGTCTGCCTTTTCAGCGAGTGCGACATGGTTGATTGATAGTTCGGATTCGGAATCGAAAAGATCTGTAACAACCGGACGATGTGTAAGGCTCCTAAAAGCTAGAGGGGATATAAACTGATTAGCTGCACTCGTTAATATCGTGTCGACTAATGCGCCTGATTGTGTAAGCTTACTGGCGAGGTCGAGAGCTTTGTAGCAAGCTATGCTACCCGTGACCCCTAGAACTATTCTCTTTTCTGATAACGGATTGGTCATCCCTAAATATTAATCCCTGTTTGTATTGAATCCGTGGATTATGTGCAAACCTTTCAATGTCAAATCTAGATCAACTACATCAAATATGCCAACCTCTTTCTCAACTACTGTGGCCAGGCCCCCAGTTGCGATAGCTTTTGCATTGTCTCCCAGCTCCGACTTAAATCGGCGAATCATACCTTTGACTAACTCTGAATAACCCAAAACCAGGCCAGATTGTATAGAATGCTGTGTGTTTTTCCCTATAGCTGTTTCAGGTGGAGATAACTCGACTCGACGAAGTTGCGACGTCGCTCTGAAAAGAGCATCGCCTGAAACTCCCATGCCTGGAGCAATGGCCCCTCCTAGGTACTCACCTGCGGATGTAATTGCATCGAATACCGTGGCTGTTCCCAGATCGACGACTATTGCAGGGCCACCATAAATATGAATGGCTGCTGTCGCGTCTACGATGCGATCCGCTCCCACATCACGGGGGCTATCGTACATCACTTGTATCCCGGTTTTTGAGCCAGCATCTATGATTAACGGCGATACATTGAAGTATCTTTGGCAAAGGTTTTCGAATGTAGGTGTGAGCGGGGGGACAACGCTGCAAATAGCAACATCTGTCACGTGACCAATGACCCTAGATTCATTTTCCAGCAGATGTTTGAGTTGCAATCCGTATTCGTCAGAAGTCCTGCTTGAGTCGGTAGATATCCTCCAGGTAGCTCCGAGAAGATTATCTTCGAATATACCAACCGTGATATTTGTATTTCCTATATCTACCGCAAGCAGCATATTGGGCGCCTTGACGGGTGAAGGACTATTTATTCTTGATCACAGAATTCTTGTCGCGAGACCAATTAGATCTAAGTAATTTGCTAGCATCTAACAGCTTGTCTAAAGTAGGGAAAATTGAGTCCCTTAGTCTTCTAAATCCAAGAATTTTTGCTGCCTCTCGGGCAGCTGATTGGCCAGATATACTCTCTTTTTCCCTATCCTCCCACGCTGAGTTCACTCTCGTTTCCCAATCCCCAGGCAGCGATCCAGAATCATCGCTGTCTGATTTATTGGGATTGCCTGTGGAAGAGTCTCCATTATTAAACGAACTAACTGTGGGTGAGGAGCGGATAATCCGCGGGGCTACTTTCGGAGCCCTTCCTATTTCGTTGGGGCGACTAAATCTTGACTGTCCATTAGAGTCGCTATTTTTTAGAGATACAGTAAAGTCAGTTCCTTCGTGAAGGGTGACATCAATTTCTTCCCTAGACAGTAGAAATTCTCTAAATGATCTGTGACCTAAATCTCGGTAACTGAAGCTGGGATCTATTCTAGTCATTGTCTGGGCAAGTCTTGTGCCAAGTGCGTTGCCTTCATCATTCATAGTCGCCTCAACTGCTCGCGAAAGTAATTTTGCGACAGAGGCATTTTCAGTTGCAGCGTTGTTTCCGTTACTTGCAGATGCGGACGGCTTGTCAGTCGGGCCGCTTCTTTTGGCACTGGCTCCTTTTGCGAGATGTTGTCCCGTCTCCGCTGCACCGAGGAATATATATCGGTCGCATGATTTGACCATCGTAGTCGATGTAACGGCTCGTCTACCTGCACCAATAACAGATTTGCCCGAGCCTCTAAGGTGATTTACCAAAGGCACAAAGTCACTGTCTGAGGACACAATTACAAATGTGTCAACCTGAGCGCTGTGCAAGAGTTCGACGGCATCTATAGTCAATTTAATGTCGCAGGAGTTCTTGCCTGCCCTGGTACCTCGATAGTTATGCACTGCTTCGACACCGAGTTCAATGAGATGCTCCTGTCCTTTCCTTTGTGATGACCAGTCTGCGTAGGCGCGTTTAACAATTATCCTGCCTAGGCCAGATAACTGCTCTACGAGGCTTTGCATTGAATCGATCCCAACATTTTCGTAGTCTATAAGAAGTGCGATGTTTGAGTCAGTCAAGAGAATACCCTAGGGGATGCCGCCATGATGGCTAACATGAATATTGGCTAATATAAGTTGCCCAATTTAGATCGGTTGCCGAACGTACTAACGTTCACTTAACAATTAGATTATACCATTAGGTGTTGTGTACCGTTAACATGTAAGTAAGGAAAATAGGGAACGAAACATATTTTTCAAAGGAAAAAGGCCAATATGTGACTTCCCATTTCACCTGAAGGTTACGGAGTCTGACTGTGCTTTTTTAGACTTATTGGTTTTGAGTTTGAAGGTGGTGATTTCCTGATGCTATACTGCTTGCTGGAGCAAGCATATTAACCGGGATATGTCAGATATTGGCTTGTGACCAGATGACAGGATGTATCTTTATACGGTAAGACGATGGCCGACGCAAAGGAAACTGGGGAAGCATTCATCATATGCTCCGACCCAATCCGCTAGTGTTGGAAGCGTATTCATTTACTAAGAAATGTCAAATGAAACCATGAAGTTAACAATTGGGGCATTATCCAACTGAGGGAGGGAGAACTTGGCTACTCAGACTAAATCTATGGCTCTGACACCCTATCAAGTCAGCCGTTACAGCAGACACATAATCATGCCCCAAGTGGGAAGTGTTGGTCAGAGAAAGCTTTTGGATGCCAAGGTCCTTATGGTGGGAGCAGGGGGTCTTGGGTCTCCTATTTCAATATACCTCACACTCGCCGGAGTGGGAACTGTCGGGTTAGTCGACTTCGACGATGTAGATGTCACAAATCTGCAGAGACAGATTCTGCATTTCAATGAAGATATTGGTCGACCGAAGGTAGAATCAGCGGTTGAAACTCTTAAGGCTTATAATCCTGATACTGTAATTAATATTCATGAAGAGCCTATCTCTTCAGTAAACGCTATGGAAATAATGAAAGGCTACGACATTATTGTTAATGGAGCGGATAACTTTCCTACAAGATATCTAGTTAATGACGCGGCTTATCTTTCTGAGAAACCCTTGGTGGACGGGAGTATTCTTCTGTTCGATGGTCAGGCAACCACATACATACCAGGCCAAGGTTGCTATCGTTGCCTTTTTCCTTCTCCACCTCCTCCAGGAGAAGTACCTAGTTGTGCGGAAGCTGGTGTTTTAGGGATGTTGCCAGGCATGGTAGGCACCATTCAGGCAACAGAGGTTGTCAAACTAATCCTGGGCGTGGGGGATTCATTGTCAGGAAGATTGCTTTTAATCGATGCGCTAAGCATGGATTTTCGAACCGTTAAGATACGTAGAAACCCGAATTGCCCGCTGTGTGGCGAAGAGCCTTCCGTCACGGAACTTATCGACTACGTAGCTTTCTGTGGTGGAGCCCCTCTCACCGGCTAGATTTATTATAATTTTAGGAAAACCTCAATGACACCGCCCGGATTCTCTAGTTATTTGACACCCAGGGATACCTAAGTAATTAGACAATGGATTGGAATCAAGAGATAACTAACTTGACAGGAGATCCTTTAAGCGGAGATTTTCTTGGAGAGTTTTATTCAACTTGTTCTCAAGATCCTCGTTTTTTTCTAATAGATTCATAACAACCTCAACACCTGCCAAATTTAATCCTAGGTTATTAGTTAAATTTAGTATTCGTCTCACTCGATCTATATCACTGTTGGAATACACTCGCTGGTTTCCCTCAGTTCTCCCTGGGCTAAGTAACCCCAAACTCTCGTAATAACGAAGTGTCTGCGTGCGCAGACCCAGGACCTTGGCGGCCACGCTTATTACAAAAACTGGTTCCTCATAAGAAAATTCGACTTTACTTGTCATGTTGTTGATAGTTCCTATTTATAAATAAGTCTCATATTTGTGAATACCTTTCGTTCCTCCTCTGTGATGTGCTCTGGAATCATTGGTCTGAGTACAGCAAATAAATCCCCGAACCGCTCTGGATGTTTTAAGTGAGGCATTCCTTTTCCCGATAATCTAAATTTTTGACCATTTTGGCTACATTCTGGAATCTTCAAGGCGACTGTTGTGGACATCGTCGGAACTTGAATTTCTCCTCCAAGAACAGCATCGGTAAAAGGAACCATTACATCTGTATAAAGATCATTACCGATGCGTTGAAAAATGTTCTCGGATTTCACTTCTACATCTATTTTTATCTCCACGCCACCGCCAGGTCTAACAGTAACGATAGAACCATTATCAACTCCAGGTGGAACTGATACCTCTATTCGTCGCTGGCGGGAACCGTCTTTGAAGGTGATGTTTTTGCTGGTACCTAAATAAGCTTGTTTCAAAGTTATATCAAACTTCGTATGAACAGTGTTTTGGTGCGACCCCCGGAATCGAGGTTCCCCTGCGAAACCACCAAGTAAGTCGCCTAGATCTTCCATTCGGAAACTGTTGTTTCTGCCCGGACCGTTTCCAAACCCTCCGAACGGATTGCCGGGAAACGGGTTTCCAGATGTTGATCCTTTTTGTGCCTGGTCCCATTGCTTCCAGTTTTCACCGAAGCGATCGTATTTTTTACGGCTGTTCTCATCCGCTAATACTTCGTAAGCCTCAGTTATGGTTTTGAACTTCTCTTCCGCATTTGCATCTCCGGAATTAAGGTCTGGATGGTACTTGCGAGCTAGAGCACGATAGGCTTTTTTTATATCGTCAGAGTTGGAATTCCGGCTAATGCCGAGTGTCTTGTATAAATCACTCATATTTACTTGTACCTAATATATTGATATGGAGAGTCTAACAGAGATATATAAACATACTAAAATAAAGTTATTGTAAATACTTTATACAAACGCTTAAAGCATACATAACAGGTACACGTGGAGGCATGGTAGCGGCTGATATACTCTGACAACGATTAATAAGTGGGGAGCTACTTTCTTTTGAAGATTTATACTAAAACTGGTGATGAGGGTAAAACGGATTTATTCTTTGGAGGAAGAGTTTCAAAGAATGATTTAAGGTGTGAAGCGTATGGTGAGACAGATAGTTCAGTCTCTGCCATGGGACTGGCAAGAGCACTTTGTGCAGATCCTAAAGTCAAATTAATTCTTCGAGACCTTCAGAACCAACTCTTCACGATCGGTGCTGAACTGGCAACGCTGCCTGAAAATTATTCTAAAATGAAGGAGCATTATAGGACCACATCTCCTGAAACAGTGAAGGCTCTGGAGAGAACAATAGATGAGTTGGAATCTAAAGTGGACCTACCACCGAGCTTTATCATTCCCGGTGCGTCCCCAGGTTCTGCCGCGTTGGATCTGGCAAGATCCAATCTTAGGTCTGCAGAAAGACGGATAATAGATCTTGATGGCGAGGGCATTCTTGTTAATAAAGAGATTCTCTCATATATAAACCGACTATCTGACCTGCTGTTCATGCTTGCACGTTACGAGGATAGAGCCCTGCCAGCTGAAGTTATAACAGGTCAGAAAATAGAAGACGTTAATGACTGAAATTCCAGCGGATAGGCCTCTAATTGCAATAATTGATTACCAAGCGGGTAATTTAAGAAGTGTCCAGAAGGCTCTAGAAACATTTGGTGCTAACGCTGTTATTTCATCGGATGCATCGTTTATTTCTGCTGCCGATGCCGTAGTGTTTCCGGGCCAAGGCGCCTGTGATAGCTCTATGCGAAATCTAAAAGAGGGCGGGTTGGATTCAGTCGTAATCTCGGCCATTGCAGCAGGGATACCTTACCTGGGAATATGCCTCGGGTTGCAACTATTGCTGGAAGAATCTGAAGAAGGTGAAGAGCCCTGCCTTGGAATAATTAAAGGCAAAGTTGAAAAACTCCCCAAAGGACTGAAAATCCCTCATATGGGATGGAATGATGTTTCGTTCAGTTCTGATCACCCCGTGTTCAATGGAATACCAGATAGATCATATTTTTATTTCGTACACAGTTATGCCGCCTGCCCCACAGATAAAGGTGTTGTAGCTGGAACTACTATGTATGGTAAGGAATTCTGTAGCGCAGTAGCATTTGACAATGTTATAGCTGTGCAGTTTCACCCTGAAAAAAGTGGGGAGATAGGGCTAAATATTTACAGGAATTTTATAGGTTTTGTGAACGCCTATTTAAAGCCATGAAGTTGATTTAAGTTTTTATTGATGGAAATTATTCCTGCTATAGACATTCTCGGCGGAAAATGCGTGCGGCTGTTTCAAGGTGACTTTGACAAGGAGACGGTCTTTGCTGACGACCCTGTTGATATGGCCCTTCGATGGGAATCAGAAGGTGCCTCATACTTACACATAGTAGACTTGGATGGAGCAAAGGGGGGAAAGATAGCCAACAGTCAAGCCATTAAAAGAATCAGAAATTCTACAAATGCGAGAATTCAAGTTGGAGGCGGTATAAGATCAGTTGATTCTGCCAAACGTTATGCTGATATAGGGGTTGACAGGCTGATTATTGGAACTGCCGCGGTAGAATCTCCAGAGATTGTGTCCTCCATAATAAACGTTTATGGGTCATCTTCTGTAATCATAGGCGTCGATGCTCGGGATGGTATCGTTGAACTCGATGGTTGGACGCGTCGAAGTGAAGTTTTAGCTAAATCACTGGTCCAAGAAATGATGGGTTACGGAGTTATACGTTGCATGTACACGGACATTACCAGGGATGGTACATTGACTGAGCCTAACTACAATGCAATTGAAGATCTCGTGAAATTCGCCGAAATCAGTGTTTTAGCTGCTGGTGGTATTTCTACGGTGGAAAGTCTGCTGACGTTAGATAAAATTGGTGTCGAGGCTGCAATAGTAGGAAGGGCGATCTACACTGGCGACCTGGATCTACGGTCTGCATTGCATGCGATAAAATGACAAGTCATAAGATTACAGGGATGGTTCACTAATGCCTTCGACAACCACAACGAAAAACGATCGACAAATACGTCCCGAGCCTGGTGACTTGGATATTTACCACATTATGTCATTGCTTCCGGCTATGCCTTACCATGAAATCGCGGATGTTTACTGCGGCGAAGGCACACTTTCTGTACCGCTGGGGAAGCTTGTTTATAGAGGTAAGGTGACCGCACTTGATACTGTGAAAAAGAATCTCACGGTAACAAGGAGACAGCTCAAAAATATTCGGCTGACTAATGTTAAAGCTTCACATATTTCCGATGAGTCAGTGTTGCCTCTAAAGGACGAGAGTATTGATGGTGCCATGGCTTCATTTTTTGTACAGTCTTCTGCCAAACCAGAAAGAACGCTTGAAGAGATATCGAGATCACTCAAAAAGGGTGGCTGGCTTGCTCTTATTGAATGGCATAAAAACTTTGAGGAATCAGGACCGCCTCTAAGTAAAAAGATCACGCCAGAAAAATGCAGGACCATGGCAGAGAAAATTGGATTTCGGTTTTATATGCGTCACGATCTTTCCGACATGGCATATATGCTGTTGTTGAGAAAGTAGGACTGATTTACAAGTAGTTACAAGCCAATGTTGACCAAGAGAATTATTCCTTGCCTAGACGTGGACCGAGGCCGTGTCGTTAAGGGAATAAGTTTCGTAAACATACGGGATGCAGGCGATCCAGCAGAACTTGCTTCTAGGTACAACGAAGAGGGTGCTGACGAACTAGTTATTCTTGATATCACAGCCTCTTCAGATGCTCGAGATACCATGGTTAGCGTGGTGGAAGATGTATCAGATCGGGTATTTATACCACTCACAGTAGGTGGAGGGATTCGAAACATAGCTAACGTAAGAAAAATGTTGGAAGCTGGTGCAGACAAAGTGTCCCTTAACACAGCTGCTCTTAGTGAACCCTCGGTGATAGATGAGGCTTCTTCGAAATTTGGAACTCAATGCATAGTAATTGCTATTGATGCAAGAAGAATCCGAGGGGAACCATCTTTACATTCTGATCCCAATTATAAACAAAAAGATGTTTTGATAGATACTAATTCAAGGTGGGAAGTCTTTACTCATGGTGGAAGAAAACCCACTGGAATTGATGCAATAAGATGGGCAAAAAAAGTATCTGATCTGGGAGCAGGTGAAATTCTCTTAACCAGTATGGATGAGGATGGACATGAGGATGGATACGATTTGGAACTAATTCGTATGGTTTCAGAATCCGTCAATGTTCCAGTCATAGCAAGTGGAGGGGCAGGTAACCTCAGACACCTTCAAGAGGCGTTTGACACAGCGAAAGCTGACGCAGTGCTTGCTGCTAGCATATTTCATTTTGGTACCTACAGCATTGCTGAGGCCAAGAAATACTTGGCTTCGAGAGGTATTCCAATTAGACCTATGCCTAAATAACGGAGGAATCCTTGAATACTATAAAGTTAGATTCTAGAGGTCTTGTAACTGCTATTGCCCAGCATGCTGAGACTGGTGAAGTGCTCATGCTTGGATACATGAATGAAGAATCAATAAAGAGAACATTGGACACTGGAAACGTTTGGTTCTTCAGTAGAAGTAGATCCGAACTTTGGCACAAAGGATCTACTTCGGGCAACTATCTCAGATTACAATCGGCCGTTTTAGATTGTGATGGAGATGCAATACTACTTAGGGTTTTACCAGATGGCCCAGCGTGTCATACAGGGTCAGAAACTTGTTTTCAGCATGAAGTCACAAATCAAAGCAAATTTGAATATTCAAGTAATGAATCCTCAGTTATAGATGAGTTGTTTTCTGTCATACTTCGCCGTAAGCTCGAGCCTAGTTCTAGTAGTTATACAAGCACGTTACTTGAAGGAGATGTAGATCGAGTAGCCCAGAAGGTTATCGAGGAGGCGGGGGAGGCCGCCATTGCAGGGGTCACCTCTAGGAATGATGATCTTGCAGAGGAGTTAGGAGATTTGATCTACCATTCGCTGGTCTTGCTAGCCGCGAACGATATGACCCCGGAGCATGTTTGGAAAGTTCTTCAGGCTCGCAGGGATGGCTAGGGTTTCAATGGAGCACCTTCGGCGTCTGCCTCTATTGCTCCTGTCATTGCTGCAATTGCCACTTCTATCTGGCTGTCATCAGGCTGCTTAGTGGTTAATGCTTGAAGCCAAATACTAGGCAATGTTATTAACCTCACTGCTATATTGTCCGCATATTGACCACTGGCACGGATAATTTCATAACTGAAAGAGGCGATTAGGGGTAAGAAAATAATCCTTGATGTGATTAACCACCAAAGCGGATCTCTGGGAATTAGGCTGAAAATTAATATGGCGACCAACATTACCGTTAATAAAAAAGCAGTCCCGCACCTCGGATGAGCCGTAGGGTATTTCCTTATCGCGCTTGGTATCAAAGGGTCACCCATTTCCCTGGCGTGTACGGTCATGTGCTCCGCACCATGATACATATAAACACGTCGAATATCTGACATGAATCCGATTGAGACTATATATACAAAGAATATTGTTAGACGAATCAAACCCTCAGCTACGTTACTAATGAGATGTGACTCTCCGACCGCTTCGAACGGTTTGCTCGCAATAACGGGAAGCAGAAAAAATAGCCCTATAGCTATTGCAACAGAGAAGGTGATCATTGAACCGATCGACCATTTGCTAAGCTCTTGTTCCTCTTCCTCCTCAGTGGCGATGCTTGCCGAATATGCAAGGGAATCCATACCTAGATAAAGGGTCTCTGAGAGAGCGAGAACGCCCCTAATCAGTGGCATTCGTCGGAATCGGCCTGTGAAGGCGTTATTGATCGGCTTATTCCGTGTTCGAATTTGCCCTGAAGGAGTGCGCACAGAAACTGTTACGTTTCTCGCACCTCTGATCATAACTCCTTCAAGAACCGCTTGGCCTCCATATGTCGTTTGAGATTTGCTCATGTATCTTACAAGACACAAAAAAAAGGTGAGAATTTCTCACCTTTTTTTGTGATCAGTTCATTTAAAAACTCTTATTCTAGGTTGAATCGCCTCTTCAGGCGCTCCACGCGCCCTTCTGTGTCTACTATACGCTGCTCACCTGTGAAAAACGGATGGCAATTTGAACAGATTTCTACTCTTAATTCAGCTTTAGTCGCGCCTGTTATAAAGGTGTGTCCGCATGAGCATACGACCTTAGCTTCTGGGTGGTAAATCGGATGTATATCTGTTTTCATAATTTATACCGAATCAGGATAAACGCTCGCGTGCTTTTTCCCACCCGCAAAGTGCTCATATTTAACCTTCCCATCTATGAGTGAAAACAATGTATGGTCCCTGCCGAGCCCTACGTTATTACCAGCGTGAATTCTTGTTCCCCGCTGTCTTACCAGTATGGATCCGGCAGTTACGAATTCCGTATCGTGTCTTTTAACACCCAGTCGCTTAGATTGACTGTCACGACCGTTTCTTGTGCTTCCGCCACCTTTTTTATGTGCCATTGGTCTTCTCTTTACGATCCTATGATGCGTAGATTACGATGTTATCTCTATGACTCTCAAATCAGTGTACGGCTGTCTGTGACCTTTCTTTTTTCGGTAACGGGTCTTTGCCTTGTATTTAAAAACTATTATCTTCTTATCTTTTCCTTGACCGACCACTTCTGCCGTCACGGAGGAACCGCTAACGACCGGGTTACCAATCGAAACTTCTCCGTCTATCGACGTCATCCTGACATCATCCAGAGTAACCGTATCTCCCTGATCACCCGGAAGTTTCTCGACCCTTATAGTCTCCCCAGTCTTGACGCGGTATTGTTTGCCGCCTGTATGTACTATTGCGAAATCCGACACCGTAGTCACCTTCCAAGCGACTATTTTACTGCTGGTTATCTAACCTAGTCAATTATTTTGTGATCCAATGATTATTAATTGAAAACCTTTTCCGGGCGCCATTCACTTGAGGCGAAGTCATGTCTCATAACTGCCACAAGATGCCCAGCAGGACTATATGCTCTCGCCATTCCTGAGTCTTCGTGCGGATTCTTGTCGGCTAAGGCTGGGATGCGGCGACCGTCCTGTACTAATTGAGTCTCTAATTCCGTAAGGTCAAGGCGCTGGGCTTCTTTGATGCAGATACCGGGTTCCTGGAGTATTTCAAAGCTCCTGCCTTCCTCAAACGCCAGCAAAACCTTATTAAGTTTCGTAGATTGTTCGATTCGGAAGGGACCGGATGATAATCGGCGAAGACTTTTCAAAAATGCTCCGCATCCCAATATTTGTCCCAGATCATCTGCAAAAGTACGTACATAAAACCCTTTCCCACATTCAATTATGATTTTTAAGACGGGCGGTTCGAACTCGATAAAAGAGAGATTGTGTATTGATACTTTCCTAGGTTCGCGATGGACAATTACTCCATTTCGAGCTAGTTCATACAATCGCTTCCCTTTAATTTTTATTGCACTGTACATTGGTGGCGTCTGCATTATCTCGCCTTGAAAGTTCGATAAGGCATCAGTAATGTTTTCTTGGGTTATTTCGCTTGGGTCGCAATATTCCGTGATGATCCCTTCGGAGTCATATGTGTTTGTCCGGGTTCCAAGCTCAATTGCTGCGATATAACTTTTGTTTCCATCCAGCAGATATTCAAGTAGTCTTGTTGCGGCGCCCACTGCGACTGGAATCACACCAGTTGCTCTAGGGTCTAAAGTACCTCCGTGCCCGATCCTGCGTAATCCTGAAGCCTTTCGGATTTTTCTTACAACATCCATTGATGTGATGTCGGTTGGCTTGTCAACATTGATTATCCCAATACTCATGGAAGGTTCTGATGTGGTGTGCATTTGAGAGGTCTATTTAATGAGAAATTGATTGTGCCCTTCAACTGGTTCCGTTGGGTACGAACCTTGTCTTTTTGAGATTGAATCAATCAATTCAGAAATCTTTTCAGCCCTATCTAAAGAGTCGTCTAGAACAAATGTTATTCTAGGGATTGAGCGAATGTCTAAACTTCTTCGAAGAACCCTGTGAATGAAACCGGTCGCCGAATTTAAACCTTTTATTGTTTTTCGTTTTTCAGAAGGCTCACCCATTACTGATACGTACACTGTGGCAGTTTGAAGATTTCGAGAGGTTTCAACAGAGACTATGGAGGTTAGTTTTGCTAACCTGGGGTCTTTTACCTCATCATGAACTACCCTACTAATCTCTCTCTTTAGTAGGGAATTGACACTGTCCATCCTGTCATACATAAGGCATTTCCGAGATATCTTAGCGAGCTAAGCATCGCGTTTAAGGGTATTCGATATAGAATCCAGTTATTGAACTCTCTGTTCTGAATATGCTTCAAGAATGTCATCTTCTTCAAAGTCATTGAAGCCTTCAACCGTCACGCCCCCTTCAAACCCTGTAGCGACCTCTCGCACATCGTCCTTGAAATGTTTCAGATTAGAAATAGATCCTACGAACATCTCCTCGCCAGCCCTCAAAACATGAATAGTCGAGTCTCGAGTAATTTTTCCGTCGTTTACATAGATACCCGCAACTTTTGAACGCCTACCCAGGTTGAAAACAGTTCTTACTGCAGCCCTTCCTATGTAGACGTCTTCATAAGTCGGTTCCAATAATCCTTCAAGGGCTTTGTTAATGTCATCAATCAGATGATAAATGACTTTGTAATGTCGGATCTCGATACTCTCTTGATTGGCCAAAGACTGAGCACCGCCTTCTGGAAAGCTATTGAATCCGATTATCACAGCCTCCGAGGCCACCGCGAGCAGAATGTCTCTCTCAGTGATTCCTCCGCTTGCTATATGAATTATGTTGACGCGGGTATCTTGAGAATTCAGGTTGTCTAAAGCGTGCTTAACAGCATCTATGCTGCCTTGAACATCAGTTTTAATTATCAAGTCTACCTGTCTGATTTTTCCGGCTGCGCCCCGCGAATGAGCATCTTGGAGTGTGATAGCCTCTCGGCTATTTTGAAACTGTAGCTCCTCTACCATCTTTTTAGCATCGCGATCGTTTTTTGCAGTATTAACAATTGCGCCTGCTTCGGGAACTTCGTTTACTCCCATTACTTCTACGGGTGATGAAGGGCCAGCTTCTTTAATACGTTGTCCTTTATCATTGAACATCGCTTTAATACGACCATAGGCTTCACCCATCACGACTGTGTCACCTTGATGAAGTGTCCCCGTTTGCACGAGCACAGTTGCAAGAGTCCCTCGGCTTCTCTCCTTCCTTGCTTCCACCACTACACCACGGGCGTCCCTGTCTGGATTGGCCTTGAGTTCACTTATCTCTGCAACAACCTGGATGTTTGCCAGTAGGTCAGATATCCCCTCTCCAGTTATTCCAGATAGAGGGATTGCTATTACATCTCCTCCCCATGCTTCGACGAGAAGTTCTTGCTCTGATAACTGCCTATAAACGTTCTCCACGTTTGCGTTAGGTACATCTATTTTCGTCAATGCAACGATAATAGGGACGTCAGCTGCTCTTGCATGATCAATTGCTTCTATCGTTTGAGGCATTACGCCGTCATCTGCTGCCACTACAAGGATGGCGATATCTGTTACTTGAGCACCTCGTGCTCTCATCGCTGTAAACGCTTCGTGTCCAGGAGTGTCTAGGAAAGTTATTGGCGTGTCATCATGCTCAATTTGATAAGCAGCAATGTGTTGAGTGATTCCTCCCGCTTCAGCGTCCACCACATTTGTTTTTCTTACCCTGTCCAGTAAGGTAGTTTTACCATGATCTACATGACCTAAAATCGTAACAATTGGCGGACGACTGATCAGTGAATCTGGGTCTTCGCCCTCTACTCCTATGGTTAGGGAAACAGCTTCTGAGGAATCGTTCTCGATTTCGTTGGCCTGAAAACCAAAAAGCTGCACGACGATAGAAGCGATATCACGCTCTATAACGTCATTAACGGCAAACATATATCCGCCTCGCATGAGACCTTTCACAACCTCAACCGAGTTTACATCCATCATGTCCGCAAGGTCGCTAACCATGATGACAGGTGGTATGTCGAGTTTATCTGAAGTGTGGGCTTGATTTACTTCTGATGGATTGCTCGTCATTTATCGTTTAAATATCCTTAATTTCCTATTAATCCAAATTCTCTAGTTTTTCAATGAAGCGTAGCCATGAGGTATCGGTTATCGTGGTACGTAAAGCGGATTCTATTCGTCTTCTCTTGAGAGATCCCCTTGGACATGAGCGATCTTTGCACAGATAAGTGCCTCTTCCTGGCATTATCCCTAGTATGTCAAACTGAAGCTCCTGTGAATTATTTGAGACTATCCTATAGAGACTTGCTTTATCGCCTTTTTTACCGCAGGCCCAGCACGTCCTTTGGGGGACTTCTTTAGGCTTTACCACGAACTTTACGTTGAATTCAACGGCGCCTTCTGGCGGGCTTTGAGCGGCGATTCCGATTGTTGGCTTGTGACGGGCTCTTTTTCCCTCTTCTGGCAGTGACACCTCCTCTGAGATCTTCGATGTCCTCTGCGAAGCGAATCACTCCGCCTGATTGAGAGGCTCCAGTACCGGCGTGATGAATCGACCATATATCTTCAGGGACCTTGCTTAGATCTGAACCAAACGAATCTTCTTCTTCTTCTTCTTCTTCTTCTTCTTCTTCCATTAGGAGAAGTTCTTCTTCAGCAGTTAATTCATCTCCGGATTGTGTTTGTTCTTCCTGGTTTAGACTTTCCCCTTGACTTTCCTCTAACGCGATGAGTGCCGCTAATTGAGCTTCTTCATCTACTTCAGGTATGGAAGCATCAGGGGCTAACGGGTGTTCGCCCGCGATTTCCACTGTACTAGCACTATCTATAAAGTCAGCGACAGCTTCGATAAGGCTTTTATCATCGAGTGACGGCTGCGGTCCAGGTTCTTCTTGAAGTACAGGCTTTGCTGCTACGTTGGGTTGAGTTGCTGTAGGCATCTTGGATAAATCCACATCCAAGTCACTTTTTATATCGACCTTCCAACCAGCCAATTTTGCGGCTAATCTCGCGTTTTGGCCTTCTTTGCCTATCGCGAGAGATAGATGTCTGTCTGGGACAATTGCGATAGCATTGCCTTCCTCTTGGTTTATGACAACCCGGTGTACCTGAGATGGGCTTAATGCGTTTGCGATAAACCTATTCGGGTCTTTGCTCCATTCGAGAATATCTATCTTTTCGCCTTGAAGTTCGTTAACAATACTTTGAATTCGAACGCCGCGTAGGCCAACGCATGATCCTACTGGGTCAACACCATCTTGGCGGGCTCTAACCGCGACCTTGCTGCGAGAACCGCTTTCACGTGCTATACCTACAATCTCTACAGCACCATTAAAAATCTCTGGCACTTCTTGCTCAAAGAGACGCCGAAGTAAAAGCTCGTCAGTTCTTGAAACAATAAGCTCCGGTCCTTTTGCCGATTCTTTATCTATTGATTGAAGTAATACCTTTACTTTTGAACCTTGCCTGTATCTCTCAGAAGTAACTTGTTGGCTTATTGGTAGGATAGCTTCAGTTCGGCCAGTGTCCACAATGATTTTAGTTGGCTCAATTCGTTGAATGGTCACAGTTATGATTTCGCCTTCGCGGCCTTCATACTCTGCTAATACAATCTCTCTTTCTGCCTCACGAAGGCGTTGTAGCACCACTTGTTTTGCCGTCTGAGCTGCGATACGACCTGCACTGTTGGGTATCTCTTCAGTTGCGATCGTGTCTCCTATAGCAGAGTTAGTTCTAAACTTGGCTTGAGCTTCATCCACACTAATTTCTTGCAGAGGATCAGTAACTATATCGACTACCGTCTTAATGATGTCTACACGAATATCCCCTGATCCCGGATCAAGACGGACAGATATGTTTCTGCCCTCGGTCACGCTATCTTTCTTAAAAGCGGATACCAGAGCCGCTTCGATGGCAGACATGACTTTATCTCGAGGCAAGTTACGCTCGGCGGCAAGTTGGGTTAAAGCGACTAAGAAATCACTCTTCAATTTGTGCCACCTCCCGCAATTAATATCCCGTTATAATAAAGAAAGTGGGGAACCCCCACTTTCAAAGGCAATATACACATATTCAGACCCTCGAAGTATAGCATTCAGCCCACTCTGAAACAACTGGAATTCTAGTAACAGAAACATGCCTGTAAGATAGACTTTAAAATTGGCTAAGCAATGAATCACACAGTACGACCACTGGCGCATTAGCTAAATTTGAAGGATCGAAAATTCAGAGATAATCTATCATCACGCTTATCAGCCATGTCACATAGAACGTCAGTCAAAATTTTATCTTTACTAATAATAACTTCCATGGTCTTGTTTGGATGCGATTTAAAAGCACAAGATGATAAACTCCTGATTTTCGTCGCAGCAAGTCTAACGAACGTTGTCTTAGAGACAAAGAACGCATTCGAAGAGCAGTCTGGGGCAGAGTTAATTTTTAATATCGCGGCCTCTCAAACCTTGGCTGGTGAAATCGCAAACGGCGCGCCGGCAGATGTATTCATATCGGCAGGACCAAAACCGATGAGTTTTCTCGTGGAGCGTAATAAAGTAGATTCGCATTCTGTCAGAGATATTGCTGGAAACCTACTTGTTATTGCGGTTTCTTCTGAAGGGGATTATGAGGAACTTCAGTTTATAGAACAGTTGGCTACCATGAAAAGAGTGGCGATCGCAGATCCCGAGTTAGCCCCAGCAGGCAGATACGCCAAGGAATCTTTATCGACTATTGGTTTGTGGGAGAAAATATATCCCACCCTTATATATGCTGCTGACGTCAGAGCAGCGTTGGCGTATGTGCAGACCGGCAACGTCGACGCTGCTATTGTATATAGCACGGATTTGGCAGTGGCTGAGGGTGTTTTGGGAAAAAACATAATCCCCGAATCATCATATTCCAAAGTTACATACCCTGGCGCTGTAGTGGTTGGCTCAAACAAGAAAGCTCTTGCCGAAGACTATTTTAGCTTTCTCTATAGCGAACAGGTAGCGAGCATTTTTAGAAAGCATGGCTTTTTAACGGTGGACTCGACAGACTGATGGCCGTTCTCTAATGATTATTGATATAACGCTCCTCACACTGAAAGTGGCGTTTGTAGCAACCTTAGTGAACTTTCCATTAGCCCTATATGTGGGATGGCTACTAGGCCGCAAGAATATCAAGGGGACCTTATTCCTAGAGGTGCTTGTTACCCTTCCACTTGCACTACCCCCAGTGGTTATTGGTTACGGATTGCTGCTTGCTTTTGGAGATAGGGGTCCGATAGGGGCATTCTTGGAAAAAGCATTCGGCATGGATATTATTTTTACATGGGTTGCAGCCTCTTTGGCGGCGGCAATCGTTTCTTTTCCACTAATGGTCCGCTCGATAATAGTGGCAATGGCGAATGTAGATGAGAAATTAGAGCGTTCTGCAAGGGTATTGGGAGCGGGTCCAATTAGAACATTCGTCACGGTAACACTACCACTCTCTTACCAAGGGATAGTTGCGGGCGTACTTTTGGGATTCGTCCGCGCTTTGAGTGAGTTTGGAGCGACCATAATCGTGGCGGGTAATATTCCTGGAAGGACGCAAACTATTCCCCTCGCTCTTTTCGCGAAAGTGCAGTTAGGCGAAAACGGAAAAGCCTTTGAACTTGTTGCGGTTTCTATTTTATTGGCCGTAATTTCCCTTGGAGTTCATAACTTTTTGCTAGCCCGTTCAGGTAACCGGAGAATTATTTGAACTCGGGAGAATCAGAGCTCAAGGTCAATCTCAGGCTAAAGCGAGGTAATTTCCAATTGTGTTGTAACGCACAATTACCCGGGGGTGTGACAGCTGTGTACGGCCCTTCTGGGAGCGGGAAGACAACTCTTCTCAACTGTGTAGCGGGTTTCACTGTTCCAGATGATGGAGAAATAAGGATATCTGGGACCACATTCTTTTCAGGTAGTTCACATATAAATCTGGCTCCTGAAAAAAGGAGGGTTGGTTATGTACTCCAGGAATCAGGCCTTTTCCCTCATTTATCGGTCGAGAAAAATATTGAATACGGTTTTAACCTGACGCCGAAAAACCTAAGAAAGTACACACCACGACAGTTAATAGAAATGATGGATATCACTCATCTCTCCCACAGAGATACAAAAGCTCTCTCTGGAGGAGAACGGCAGAGGGTTGCCCTCTCAAGGTCACTGGCATCAGCCCCACAATTATTGCTTTTAGACGAGCCCTTAGCATCGATAGATGCTCCCTCAAGAGGATTTATTATTCAAAAACTGAAGATGATTTCTGATGAAATGAGAATTCCAGTGCTGTACGTGTCTCATTCTTTGTCTGAAGTGATTGCTATAGCAGATCACGTGCTAGTTCTTTCTGAGGGTTCGGTTGCGGCAGAGGGTTCGCCGAATATCCTACTAGGGCATCCTGATGTTAAAAAGCTGTCTGATTTCAACGCTTTTGAAAATTTTCTGGAAGGTATTGTCATATCGGAGGACTCAGAAAATTACGTTACTACGGTTGCAGTCGGCGACGTAAACTTTCTCGTATCGCATACAGGTTCTAGTATTGGAAGCAAAATTATTCTTTCTATTAGGGCATCTGATGTTATTCTGAGCGGAGAAATCCCTTCGGCACTCAGTGCTAGAAATGTGATAAAAGCAACCGTCTCTGACGTCCATTTCTCTGAAAAGGCCGTATTGGTAGAATGCGACTTCGGGGAAAAGATATTGGTGGAAATTACGCGGCAAGCGCAGCGGCAACTAGACATAAATAAAACCAGTTTGATTTATCTGATTGTTAAGGCTAGCAGCATAAAGACTTTGGATAAATAGGATTGCAGAATCAATTGAACTGGAAACGACTTAGATTAAAAGAATTCCTTCTTTCTTAACTATTTTGCCTTGAGACACAATAGTGTCTACGCTGTGAAGTAATTTTATATCTACTGAAGGATCCCCATCTATTATCAACACGTCTGCAGATTTACTTTCTGATAGTGTTCCAATTTCAGATTCCATGCCTAAGCAGTCAGCAGAAGTTTTCGTCGAACAGATGATTGCTTCGATTGGGCTGATTCCCATTTCCTCCACCATAACCTGAGGTATATAAGCGAAATCATCAAAATTTGCGTTGGTCATTCCAGAATCCATGCCAGTAACGAACTTCACTCCACGGTCCCACATGTCGCGAAGAATTTCGAACCTTCTACCCGGGTCGCTTGCTGAGCCTGAACCTGGTACCGGAATTCTCCCTCTCATACGGTTAAGATGAGATAGTGCCAGAGTCGGGTCTATGTATATCCCCTTTTCTGCCATTTCGTCAGCAATATCGGTGTCATAGTCGTACATATTTTTAGGATCCTTTGCCAGCCATGAGCAATGGATAAGGTTATGGACTCCGGCCTTCACACAATTGGCGACACCTTTGGCAGCATGGCAATGAGCAGCAACCTTCAGGCCTAGGCGTTCCGCGTCTTCAACTGCACCCCGTAAGACTTCTGAGCTGTATTGAGGAGCCCTGACATTTGTTCCTGGGGTAAACCCCCCTCCAGTGGACATAATTTTTATATGGTCGGCTCCCAGTTTGAATTGTTGTCTTATGGCTTGGACGACTTCATGGGAGGTGTTAGCTTCTGTACCGAACATGTTGCAGTGGCCCCCCGTAGTAGTTATAGGAGTGCCTGCAACCAAAAACCGAGGTCCTGGAATAATCCCGTCCTGGATGCCTTTTTTGAGAGGGAAGACGACTTCATTGCGGCTGCCTAAGTCTCTCATAGTGGTGACACCGGATGATAGCGCGCTTCTGACTGCTTGAGTTCCTCTCATCAGGAAAGTCTCGTTGCTCTCGGTAGTTATGTGTGTGTAAGCGTCAGTGTGCGCGCTACAGTGAATATGTGAATGCATCTCTATGAAACCGGGCATCAACGTTCCATTCGGCTTATGGATTATTTCGGCTCCAGATATATCACTCTCCAGTAATTCGCTTTGTTTGCAGACTTTGGAAATTCGGTCGCCTTCAATAACAACCGCGCCTTCTGATACGGCAGTTGTTCCTGTGCCGTCTATCAGAAGTCCGGCTTTCAGAAGAAGTTTCATTAAGAGTCTCTCCTATTTACGCTCATGCCAATTTGAAGACATTATATCTAAAGGAAAACAGATATAATGCATACTTTTGTGTTGCTCACGGTTTAGTTCGACAATATACTTCGAGGCGTTAACGAATAGAGTATTAGGCAAGGATTAAAGATGAGCGAACTCGACTGGACTATGAACCCTTTTGGAGGGGCAGTGATTGAACCTAAATCACTGAATGCAGATCCGGATATGTTTTCTAATCAAATCGACGCGGCAATAGTTAAAATGAAGGAAACCGAAGTAAAGGTGGCATGGCTTAATATTCCTCATCAAATCGTTACAATCGTACCGGTTGCCGCAAAGAGAGGCTTCACATTCCATCATGCCGAGTCCGGCTATGCCATGATGACACTCCAAATTGAAGACGGTGCATTTATTCCCCCCTACGCCACCCATTATATTGGGATTGGTGGTGTGGTCCTCAATAAGAGACAAGAACTCCTAGTTGTGTCGGAAAGATACAGAATGGGAGGTCGTGGACCTTCATATAAACTGCCTGGCGGAGCTCTTCAACCCGGGGAACATCTTGAAGAGGCGGCTGTTAGAGAGGTGGAAGAGGAAACCGGAGTAAAAACAGAATTTGATGCCCTTGTATCTTTTCGGCACTGGCATGGATATCGTTATGGAAAGTCTGACATCTACTTCGTAGCTAGGCTTACCGCCTTGAGTGAAGATATTACAATTCAAGAGGAAGAAATATCGGAGTGTCTTTGGATGCCTGTCGATGATTTTTTAAACAGCGACGATATTCATGTGTTTAATAAAACGATAGTTCAATCTGCCTTGGAGAGTGAGGGTGTTTCGCCAATCAAGATTCATGGCTATGAGCCGGCCGAGAAATTCGAATTTTTTATGCCACCGGAAATACATATCAAAGCACAACAATAAGTCGTAATCGAGGTATTTACTATGGAGCGCGAGAACCTGAAACAAAGGATCAAAGAAGGAGAACTCTTGATAGGGGTTTCAGTTCCACTGAACGCTTCAAAGGATCAAATGGAGGCGATTATAGAGAAAGATAATTATGCTTTTATTTTCACTGATAGTCAGCATGGGGCTTTCAATGAAGAGACCCTACTAACGTTCTGTAATTATGCTAATCAACTGGGAATTCCTTCTCAATTCCGTATCAAGCACACTAGACATGCTTATCTGATTGGAAACATCCTTGACCTGGGTCCCGTGGGTATAGAAGTGCCACAAGTAGAGGATATTGATACTGTCAAGGAAGCTATTCGCTATTTCTACTATCCGCAAAAAGGTGGCCGAAGCGTGGGGGGCGGGGCCCGGTACGGAATCGAAGGTAGGGAGGGCAGGGTCGAATATGGTAATTGGTGGAATGAAACAGGATTTCTTTCCATTCAGATGGAGTCAATTAGAGCAGTAACAACCGCCGCCAAACTGGCTGTCGAGGGAGTCGATTGCCTGACATGGGGTCCTAATGATCTTCTATATGATATAGAGGCTCACCCCAAACACTCTCTTCAAACTGTAGATGACTGCTTGAAACATGCTTTGGATCAATTGGAAGGAACTACTACAAGAATCAGTTTCAGGAGCTACGATTACAAATTACGCGACAAATATATAGATATGGGTGTGACTATTTTAATGGAAAGACCAAAATCCTAAAAAGACTATCTTTATTGGATACTTCAATAATAAAGCGTACTGCCGTGTAATTGAGAATTTTGTTCATAGATCATAAACCAGGCGAAATTTTAAATTGACACTCATCTAGGTCAAAAGTAAACTTTGTTGGTTATCATGTGAGGCTTAAGTATGCCCAAAAGAACCTATCAACCTAGAAAAAGAAGGCGAGCCCGCGTCCATGGGTTCCGCTTGCGCATGAGTTCTAAGGCTGGGCGCAATGTGCTAAAGCGACGGATGTTTAAGGGTCGTCACAAGCTGACTGTTTGACACAGTGTTGACAGCCTACGCCATCATGCCTGTTCTCTCGTTGAGAAAGCGGAGTTGCCTGCTGTATAAAGATACGCCAAGTGAAAGCTGGTGTTTTAAATTAAAAGTCTATCGTAACTATGGATAGATGATGGATGAAAAAACTCCCTAAACTGTCCAGAAGTGAGGACTTTGCCACTGTTCGTAGAAGAGGTACTAGTTGGGCTGATCGGGACATAGTACTTATCGCAAGTCCAAGGGTAGACGGCAACATTGAACTATCGTCCAGATGCGGCTTTGTCGTATCCCGCAGAGTGGGTAACGCAGTCGTACGTAACAGGTGCAAAAGAAGGATGAGAGAGAGCGCAAAATCATTCAATATTTCAGACGGACATGACATTGTCTTCATTGCCCGAGAGAATCTTTCGAGAGCAACTTTCGGTAGAATCCAAGATTCGATGAGCGCTCTCTTATTATCCGCTGGTCTTGTCGTCGAAAAGGATATCCACGAAGAAAATTGAAAATGCTTCCAAATATTGTTGAATTAATGACAAGGATTTCCCAAAACTCGATAATTTATCTAATAGCTATGTATAGGAAGGGAATTTCACCTTTCATACCCGGGGTATGCAGGCACATGCCTACATGTTCGGTCTATTCGATCGAAGCTGTTGAGAAATATGGCCCTTGGAGAGGTACATACGTTGCTGCTAGAAGGCTTATACGCTGCACTCCTCTTGGGACAAGGGGCTATGATCCCGTACCCTGACCTAATTAGCTCGGCCAGAGTTTGGACTTCTTGTAAGTGACTGATTTAATTTGTGAAGGAATTGGCGATAAGTGAATCTCTTGATTGGACATAAAGCAAGTTTTGCACTTTTGTTGTCAATGAGTCTCCTTCTGATGGCAAGTATGGGATGCTCCCGTATTTCAAATCCTCAGGGTTGGTCTGGTGGCGTTATAGTGGACGATGCTCTCATTATGGGAAGTATGGACGGACAAGTTCTATCGATTAACCCGGACAACGGGACGCAAAATTGGCCCCCAGCTAAGATTAGAGTCGAAGAAAAGCAAGAGAACAAACGGGCGGTTTATGGGACCCCTGCAATTTACCAAGATGTAGTATTCGTAGCCTCCTATGACGGTAAGGTGCAGGCATTTGCACTTCACGATGGCCGACTATTGGAATCCGAGCCTGTTGCAAATGAATTTGTTGGTGGACCAGTATTTAGCGAAGGAAGGTTATTTGTTGGTTCCAGCGATGGCATCATGCATGCCTACGACGTAGAGGTGAACGGACAAACGGTGATACTTGAGAAAGCATGGGAATTCTCGGTTGATGCCAGCATATGGTCAACCGCGGCTGTTGAGGGCAACATGTTGGTTTTCAGCTCATTAGACCATTATGTTTACGCGTTGGATACGGAAAGAGGAAAAGAACTCTGGAAATTTCAGACAGGCGCAGCTGTAGCAGCGAATCCAGTCATACACAAAGGTAACGTATACGTAGGGTCATTCGACAGCGTATTTTATTCTATCGATGCATTTTCAGGGGATGAAAATTGGAGATTTTCAGGAGCCTCCAACTGGTATTGGGCGACACCAGTCTTGACGGATGAATACATATATGCACCCTCACTGGACGGAAAAATTTATGCTCTTGAAATATCAACAGGTGAGATGCGTTGGGAGACGGAAGAATTCGGTCCGATCATCAGTTCCCCTGCAATAGTTTCGGATATGATTGCATTTGGCTCCAGGGACGGCGAGCTCCGCGTGGCTGAACTGTCCTCAGGCATGATATTGGGTAGCTGCGATATAGAGGAAAAAATAGAAGCACCTATCGTTTCAATTGGGGACACAATTTATTTCAGCGCAAGGGATCATTCAGTGAGAGCATTGATAATAAAACAGAATGGAAACCCCGATGAAAAATGGGATTCTCCATATTTTTCAAATAAGGCAGAAGATGGTGATGATCCCAATCCAAAGGATTGGTCTCCTTCATGCTGAGTGATTTGATACCCGTGATATTCGAGGACATATAAATTGGAAGTTTTTGGCCAGATATGGAGCAACGTTATCATCCAGCCGATGATAAATACCCTGGTGCTACTTTACAGCTTAGCGTTTAGTAATTTTGGAATCGCTATTGCGATATTCACAATCCTAATCAGAGGCGTAATGATGCCTTTGACAATAAAACAAAGTAGGCAAATGAAGGCTATGTCGGCTTTGCAACCTAAGATCAAAGAGATTCAGGGGCGATTTGCCAACGACAAACAAAAGCAGTCCCAAGAAACGATGAAGCTTTATAAAGAACAAGGCGTCAATCCAATTGGTTGTTTGGGGCCTATGTTTATTCAAATGCCAATCTGGATAGGTTTGTATCAGGCCATTCTCCAGACGGTCCCCACAACCCCAGAAAGTTTGGTTGGCCTTTCTTCCAATCTTTACCACTGGCTTCCAATGGTTCAAGATGTTATCCCTCTCAATAGTGGGTTTCTGTGGCTTGACTTGGCCAGACCAGACCCATTCCCAATACTACCGATTATGGTCGGGGTTTCTATGTTTCTGATGCAAAAAATGACATCCATGCCGGCCGCAGATGATAGACAGGCCTCAACTAATCGCATGATGCTATGGATGATGCCCCTGATGTTCGGGTTTTTCTCGATGCAATTCCCAAGCGGCCTTGCACTCTATTGGGTAATTTCGAACATTGTCGGTATAGTTATCCAGGGTTTTATCACTGGGTGGGACCCTCTAATCAACATTCTCGATTTTAAAAAGAGTCGAACAGCAGAACCTGAGGCAGCTTTGGCTGCTGACGTGCCTCATGCGCTCGAGGAGAGTGAGCAAGATGAACACAATACAGATGACAGGAAAGACAGTGGAGGAAGCGATAGAAATCGCACTAAGAGAGCTCGACGTAGACCGAGGCGAGGCAGAAATAGACGTCATTAGCAGAGGGAAAGCCGGCGTCTTTGGGATTGGCAGTGAACCTGCGAAAGTAAGAGTGTCAAAAGTAGTATTAAGTTCCTCCAATGAAGTAGATTCCTCATCAGATGTTATTAGGGTAGCGAGAGAGACTATTGATGAGTTGATTTCGTTAATGGATGTTGATGTTATGTGTAATCTACGCCAGGCAGAGAGCGAAGAAGTGGGAGGGCCCCTGTTTGAAATTGAGGGGGATGATTCCGGGTTGCTTATAGGTAGAAAGGGTGAAACTCTTCGGTCGCTACAATTCATGGTGCGTTTCCTTGTAAGTCGAAAAACGGGAGAAAGGGCGAATCTCTCGGTTGATGTGGAAGGATATGATGACAGAAGGCGTCAGTCCCTTAGGAGTCTAGCTAATAGAGTCGCACAGCGAGTGGTCAAGACCGGTCGCTCCATTGAACTTGAACCCATGAATCCTCGGGAAAGAAGATTAGTTCACATTACCCTTTCAGAAAATGGCAACGTTTGCACTGAGAGTACCGGCACTGGAGAGGGTCGAAGAGTCGTAATTTTGCCACATTGAATATTCGATAGAGTTATATTTCGATAGCTGGGAATTGCGATGTCAGATTCAGATCCGCAAGAGCTAGACTACCTGGTAATCGGATACATTACCGAGGATGAAGCAGGGCATAGATATGTACCCGGAGGTTCTGTATATTACGGTTCTGTCACTGCTTTGAGGCTGGGGTTGAAGGCTTCTGTAGTCACTAGTTGTGAGGAAAACTTCCCGATTCCTAAAGACATGTCAGATTCGAATGTCGAGGTCGTTCCTTCAAAAATCACAACGAGATTTCGGAACGAATATCAAAGCAAATTCGGCTATTCAATTCGAAAACAATATGTTGGTAATCTCGCTAATGAGATTCGACGCGAAGACATACCCCTGCAATGGCGGACGGTCCCAATGGTTCACTTGGGTCCTCTAATGGGAGAGATTGGTAAGGATATAGCCTCGGCCTTTCCTCAATCGGTGGTCATTGCCTCGATACAGGGCTGGACAAGAGAGGTTAACCTAAATGGGGAGGTTGTTAGAAAATACTGGGAAGGAAATGATGTACTCACTCAGGTAGATATTGGGATCTGCTCCAAAGAAGATATTCATTCCAATGGTGACATAGAGAGGTGGGCCAGTATGGTGCCATTATTTATCGTCACAGATGGAAGTCGGGGAGTTACAGTTTACGATTCGGGATCAGAATCACGAATAGAAGCGATTAGTGTGAAAGAAATTGATCCAACAGGAGCAGGCGACGTGTTTACTGCTGCGTATTTAATCCGTTTTTCAGAAACCAGTGACCCTATCGAATCCGCAATTTTCGCCTCTATCGCAGCAGGAATGAGTGTATCTGCTCGTGGGGTCCAAGCTATTCCAGACAAAAAGGCTATCGAGTCACTCAGAGCTAATTTATGACTGAGATTACATTTAATTGCCTATTGGATCTTTCTGAAACATAATTTCAAAAGTTCCAGAAAAGTGATCAACTTGCTGTTTGTGCTAGGGGGCATTCTACAGATTTGCAGAATGGTAAGAATATAGAGTTTTCGCTTGAGAGAGTCGTACGGCTTTCACTTTACATCTTTATAGGTGGGGTGATCATTTTTGTGCTGTATCTCGTCAAGGGCGCACTTTTCCCTTTTGTTATCGGGATAGTACTTACATACATCTTGTATCCTATGGTTATATCCCTTGAACGGCTTTTCCCATTCAGCAATAAGTATCCGAATGTTTCTAAAGGCATTTCAATTGCAATTATATATCTGGCATTAATTATCGTGATAATCGGCGCTCTTTTACTTATTGTGCCTCCACTATTTCGTCAGTCGACTGATCTACTGGGTAAGTTGCCCGCTTTCATAACCGATGCAAGAAATACCGTAGAAAGTTGGAATCAGGAATATGCTTCCAATATTCCAGAGGAAATCCGGCTTGAAATTGATAATATGCTAGGAAACGCCGGCCAGATCTTGGTTGGGGCATTTCGCGGAATAATTAATCGCACAGCCTTGGCCGCGGTTCATGCTCTCACTCTGGTTGTTGGTCTTGTAGTTGTGCCCATTTTCGTTTTTTATCTCCTAAAAGACCGTGAAAAGATCAGAGAATCATTCATTGAAAGCTTTCCGGTTAATGTGCAGATTCACGTTGTACACATTCTAAGGATCCTCAATAGGGTGATAGGCGCCTATGTTCGGGCTCAAATCTCATTAGCTGCAGGTGTATGGGTGGTTATTTCTATTGGACTTTACCTTTTGGGAGTGGAATATGCGATCTTGTTAGGGGCGGTGGCAGGCATATTTGAACTTGTACCTATCATTGGTGCTTGGCTCGGGGCAATACCAGCTGTGGTCGTAGTGCTTTCGACTTCGCCGGAAAAGCTGGTTTGGGTGATTATTCTGTACGCCGGAGTTCAAACTCTGCAAGGCGCGATTCTTGTGCCTCGCATCCAAAGTTTTGCGATGAAGGTTCATCCGTTAGTGATTTTGGTTGCTATTGTTATTGGCAGTGAACTCGGAGGACTTTGGGGTGTGATACTTGGGCCGCCAATTTTGGCATCTGGAAAAGAGATAGTGGTTTATTTATCTAATCCAGAAAGTTTTGCAAATCCGAACGAAATAGTTGAGATAATTGACTCCAGAACTGATTAGATAATTTAAAGTGGACGAATTAAATGGGTATTAAGACGGACAATCAATTGTAAGAGAACCTTTTTGTACCATGGTCGAAACTGAATCAGTACAAAACAATAGAATAGTCAAACTAATTTTGCCAAGGGTAGGCAACTTTGAGAATTTTAAGTGGTCTCTGGAAGACACGTGTAAATCAATTCGTGAGAGCGCCGATGTGCGTGTTGCAGTGATCACTTCCGAGAGCGATGCGTTTTTGGAAACCCCTCAAAGCAGCGAAGATTTGAATCTAAATGGAATATCGGAAGTTTTGGCGGCGATAGAAATTCCGATCATAGCAGGCATAGAAAACGGCGCTCACGGTTTGGGATTAGAAGTTGCACTAGCGTGCGATATTAGGGTTTGCTCACTTTCGAGCACTTTCTCGATGCCCCAAGTAAGTCTAGGGTATATTCCAGTTAATGGTGGGACTCAGAGACTACCGAGAATTGTGGGGCAGGGCAGGGCACTGGAACTTATCTTGACTGGCCGTAAATTTGATTCAACAGAGGCGGCTGAGATGGGATTAGTCCAATACGTGAGTGCTGGATCTGTGGTTGACGATGCGTTGGATTTGGCCGTCGCAATTTCTAAATACGCCCCGATAGCTGCGAAATATCTCAAAGAAGCCGTTAACTCAGGTATAGATATGACGATAAAGCAAGGCATGGGTTTAGAGGCGGATTTAAGTGTGATTTTGCAAAGCACGACAGATCGTTCAGAAGGAATCAGATCTTTCCTGATTAAGCGTGACCCGAACTACAACGGTGAGTGATCGTGAAGGATACTGAACGAGTAGTCATTTACCGATGTGAGGACGGCATTGCACATTTGACGTTAAATCGTCCCAGGCAAATTAACGCCTTCAATGTGCAAATGAGGGATGAGTTGTTTGAAACCCTGTGTTTATTTCAAGATGACCCTAACGCTAAAGTGGGATTGCTTCGGGGTGGTGGAGAGCGTGGATTTTGCGTTGGTGCAGATCTTACGGAGTTCGGAACCGCCCCTTCGCAAGTCATTGCGCGTTCAGTGAGGTGGGAGCGAGATCTTTGGGGATTGTTTAGGGAGCTTAGAAAACCCATCATTGCGTCACTACATGGATACGTAATTGGTTCCGGCATCGAAATTGCCGCACTATGCGATATAAGGATTGCGTCAGATGACTGCAAATTCCGGATGCCTGAAATTGCTTTGGGCATGATTCCAGCTGCTGGTGGGACCCAAACTATTGCTCGATTAGTGAAGGCTTCTAATGCTTTGGATATTATTCTTACGAACCGTCTAATATTTTCCGAACAAGCTAGAAAAATAGGATTGGTAGATAGGGTGGTGGCCGTCTCGGAATTAACGGACAAGTCTAAAGAACTGGCAAAAGCACTGTCTCAAATGGATCCGAAAGTAGTAGCAGCCGCAAAAAGGGCTGTGATCGAGGGCTCAGATTTAGAGTTAAAGGCTGGCATACAACTTGAAAGCCGGATGGCCCATATTCTAGAGTCCCAAAAGAGATAGGGAGCCACGTTGAGTTGGCTGCCCGGCCAGGATTCGAACCTGGGTCGAAGGATTCAAAGTCCTTAGTGCTACCGCTACACCACCGGGCAGTATTATCGCATTATCTAGTATAGAACAGTGCCGCTGAACTCTCATCATAAAGCTCCTATATAATTGCTGACTGTGTCGCTATTTTTGGTCAAGTCAGTACGACGGCTATTTATGGAATTGACACATAAGAAAACTAGGAGATGTCACTTGACCACTACAAACCCCATTATTAAGGATTCAGTAGACAAGTTACGTCAAAGCGTTAAAAGAGTTATCGTTGGCAAGGATGATGTAATAGATCTTGCATTGATTGCTGTTCTATGTAGAGGCCATATCCTTGCTGAAGATGTCCCTGGTATAGGCAAAACCACCCTTGCAAAGGCATTGTCATCAGCTATGGACTGTACATTTGGTAGATTACAGTTCACACCTGATCTTATGCCGTCAGACGTACTCGGGCTTAATTGGTTTAACCAGAAGTCGAACGCATTTGAATTTCGAGCTGGACCTGTTTTCAATCAGATAGTATTGGCGGATGAAATAAACCGAGCAACGCCGAGAACACAGTCTTCTCTTCTTGAGGCCATGCAAGAGGGGCAGGTAACGATTGATGGGGAAACTCGAATGCTACCTTCTCCTTTCGTTGTAATAGCGACTCAGAATCCGATAGATATGGAGGGTACATTCCCCCTGCCTGAAGCGCAGTTAGATAGGTTCATGATAAGAATCAGTTTGGGATATCCGAGTGAGGAAGAGGAACACGATATAGTTCTACGTTATCAGTCGGGAAGTAACCCTCCAGAGCAGGAAGCTGTAATTGATTCTGAGGGCATAATTTCTTTACAAAGATTCATGTCAGAAATAGAAGTTCAAGACAATGTTCGCCAATACATTATTGATTTAGTTCGGGCAACCAGAGAAAGCGAACGTGTCACATTAGGAGCTAGTCCGAGGGCCTCTATTTCGCTACACAGGGCTTCCCAGGCAAGGGCGGCGATTCACGGCCGGAATTTTGTAATACCTGATGACGTTAAAGCTCTTTCGGAACCGGTACTAGCGCATCGAATTATTCCAAACTCCGGAGCAAGGCTACGGGGCTATTCTCAGCGTTCGATAGTTGAAGAAGTAATGGAGACTGTTTTAGTGCCCATTGAGAGAAGCTAACGCCCACTTTTTTAACGCCACCGCCACATTTGACGATTCGGAGTACTGAAAATGTTCCGTAAATTTTGGCACGATTTCTGGATCGTCTTATTCATCGCACTTGTTCTCATTGGAATTTTCTCGGGAAGGGGCATGGTCATTGGTTTAGCTTCCATGGGCCTTTTAGTAGCTGGAATCGCATGGTTATGGAACAAACTAGCCCTTGAAGAGTTGGATTACATAAGAGTTATTCCCCAAAATAGGGTTTTCAGGGGGGAGAAAGTACATCTTAGGATAGAGATCTCTAATCGGAAACCAATTCCCCTGCCACGGCTTGATATAGATGATGACATCCCAGATTCCTTGATAATAGAGGGAGCAGATGTTGGGTACAATCCAAATCCTAATTCAACCAGGATGAGACACTCTACATCAATATCCTGGTATGAAAAGACTAGATGGGATTATCGAATCAGTGGATCTGAAAGAGGCTATTTTAGAATTGGGCCAGCAACATTAACTAGCGGCGACATATTCGGATTATTCCAGAACGTTCGACAGGATAAATCCCGGGATTATCTGCTTGTGTATCCTAACGTTGTAGATCTTCCTTCAATAGGTTTGCCCGAAGCTAGACCTCTTGGGGATACAGAGGGAGGCATACGGATGTTTCAGGATCCGTCTAGGCCGTCAGGAATAAGGGACTATCAGCGCGGTGATCCCATGAAAACTATTGACTGGAAAGCTACGGCAAAGATGGGGGATTTAAAGGTAAGAACCTTCGAACCAAGTTCCTCTCAAACAATTGTTCTTCTAGTCGCTGTAGAAACGACGTTGCGGTTCTGGGAAGGATATTCAGCGGTTAATCTCGAGAGAGTCATTACTGCGGCAGCGTCGGTGGCTTCTTACGTGTCAGAGAAGAGATATTCTTTGGGAATGTTTTCTAACGGGACACCAATACTGGCCGATCGGCCAATGAAAATCCCCCCCACAGGATCAGAAGAACAACTGACAATAATCCTAGAGGCGCTTGCGACAATAAGGCCCCTTCCGATGGGATCTATGCCAGTGAATTTATCCGAAAACATAGGAAAATTTCCGATCGGGGCCACTCTGGTTATTACGGCTGCACTAATTACTGATGAGTTCGTCGAGGTCATCAGACGTCTGCTACAAAGCGGACACAAGATAGTTGTTTTATATGTGGCTGATGGTGATTGCCCTGAGATGCCGGAGGGTGTGACTTTGTACGAAATTGGACAATACTTCCAGAGAATGGAGATGTCAGGTGAATTCGCTTCAGGATAGGCTAGTCACTTTGGCATTCGTTTTGTCTGAAACTGTATGGCTTTATGCAGTTTATGCGTCAATAGGAATACTCGTGGGACTGGGAAGAAGCCCGATATCATGGGCTGTGTGCCTTGCTATGTACTCGGCCTCGCTTTATCTATCCCGAGGAATAGGGCTGTTTAAGATAAACAGTTTCGCCGAAAATTTGCTACAAATGGTTGGCGGTGTTGTTTTAGCCTACTTTCTAGTAGGGATTTCAAATGTTCCGGATGGAACAGATTTCTCTAAAGCATGGATCACAGGAATCAAAGAATGGGATTTTGATCAAGGAGAACCAGTACTTTGCGTAGTCCTGGCTTTCGTCATGTCGGCGATTTCCTGGATGAGAGGCGGTTTTTCTGGTGCGGCAGATTTTCCTATGGAAGCTCTTATGTTCAGTTTCCGAATAGGAATCATGGTTCTGGCAATTACCGTGACGCTCGATATGTTTCACCCTGCGGAACTTCATCTAAACATGTTGATGCTTTTATTCTTTGCGTCGTCCCTTGGAGGTATGGCAATCGGAAGAATTATGCCTGCTCAGGGGACCTCCATGAACGGTAGCAAATGGGCGCAAGTAATTGCTGTGCTAATTGCCGCTGTGGTGTCACTGGGAGCTCTTTTCAGTGCCTTGGGTCATAACTTTCCCTTCTACATATCGAAACCAATAATCACCGTTCTGAGTTGGATAGGAACGGTGATTATCTATGTAATTATTTTCCCCATCGCATATCTTGCGGAATTCATAATCAAGGGCCTCAGATGGTTAATAGGTGAACGGACCGCAAGTGAGGAACCGCAGGTGCTCCCGTCTGAAATGGGTCTCGGGGATTCCTTTCAGCAGTTGATGAAAGAAGCTGAGGAGAAGCAACCTTCAATCTTCATAGAGATTTTTGAAGTGGCTGCAATAGCAATCGGTGTGATTGGGCTCTTGGCAATCTTTGCATTTGCGTTTCGTAGAAGGGTCAAATGGGGACGGAGACCTCTTGAAAAAGACAGGTCGAGTCTGTCACAAGGTGTTAACCCTCTTGAAGATATGTTGCGTCTTGCAAAAAGCTTGATCCCAGGTTTTGGGTTTGGACGATCGTCGCCAAAATACAGGATTCCAGATACGGTTGATGAAGCTTCCCAGGAAATACTTAGGTCATATTACGAAATGTTAGATAAGGGAAATAAAAAAGGGGTGGAGCGTAAACTGGATATGACACCACATGAGATAGCCCCTGTTCTTTCCAATGTCCTGGCCCCACAGTCGGTTAGAGGGATAACAGAATTGTTCGTGTGTGTCTGTTACGGGAGCATAGTCATTGGCTTACCTGACGTCGCTAAGGCGAAAGAAATGCTCAAGAATCTAGAGGTAGCAGATGATTAGAAAGCATTTCGCCCTATCCAAAGCCCTGCAAAAGCTGCCAGGAGACCAATCAGAATGCTCCCACCCATATTTAGGATCGCTCGAAAGTAATCTCCCTCCTCAATAATTCTGACACTGGCTACTGTGATCGTTGAAAATGTAGTAAATGAGCCACAGAATCCTACTGTCAGAAATAAGCTGTAATTAGGAGGCCAATTGGATTTTAGAGCTGCTGTTCCTAGCAGTATTCCTAAAAGAAGGGATCCAGTCACGTTAACAACGAAGGTTCCTAACACCGTCGTCCCCATAATAGAAGCGACAGCTCTGTCTACACCGTATCGGCACATGGCACCGACGCTTCCCCCGAGTGCTACCAACAGCCAGTTCACGACTGTGTAAATGCTCCCCAGTCGCCGGTTTTGATATAGCGGAACGCTGATAATGCGGCAGTCGATCCATCTCCCGCGGACGTTATTAACTGAGAAGCAGCATCCTTTCGGATATCACCTGCTGCTAATATGCCCGAAACACAGGTTCTCATTGTTACGTCTGTTTCTATATGGCCTCCAGTGTCGAGGTTGAGAAGTCCTGACAAATAATCCGTGTTTGGATCAAGTCCAGCGAATATGAAAACCCCCTGATGATCCACGCGTGTAGTTTCACCTGATTTGATATCGTGAATCGAAACGCTTTCAACCATTCCATCTCCATGAATTTCCGTGATTTCAACGTTGAAATGGATTGTGATCTTGTCGTTCTCGACCACTCGATCTTGTAGAATTTGCTGGCCATGCAAGGTGTTTTCCCGGCAATATACGTCGATTTTTGAGGCAAACTCCGTTAGTACAAGTGCCTCTGTAAGAGCCGAATCGCCTCCTCCAATAACACACACCTGCTGACCTATGAAAAATGCTCCGTCGCAAGTTGCGCAATATGAAACACCGGCTCCCTCTAACTTGGTCTCGCCCTTGACTCCAAGTTTCCTTAGTGTTGACCCGCCGGCAATAATTACACAGTGTGAACTCACGGCGCCGTCATGAGTTTCTACTGACCAATAATTGTTTATTGGTGAAATCCCTATGACTTCAGAAAGGCAGATTTCTGTACCGGCTGCCATAGCTTGCTCTTGCATTTTTCCGACAAGCTCAGCTCCTGATATGGGATTCTCAAACCCAGGGTAGTCTTCAATCACTTCCGCGTTTAAAACTTGACCCCCAGGCATAAGTCTCTCTAGAAGTAGAGTGTTGAGACCAAGCCTTGATGCGAATATGCCAGCAGATAAGCCTGCCGCGCCTCCACCTATGATTATTATGTCTTTATCTGTCATTGATGTTTGTGAACTCGCTATTGTAATGACCCCTGTTCTCGGAGTTCCAGCAGGCTTCTCTCAAAGGCATCAATCGTGTATTCAATGTCTTCTTCAGAGTGTGTTGCACTGAGTATAAACCTTGTACCTGAATGGACTCCGTGGTTTAACAAGGCAAGATTCAACTGCGCATTCCGAATCGAATTTGTGGTCTTTTGCATCTCTTCATGAGATAGAATGCAAATTTCACCGTCGCAGTCGTGGTCGACGCCTAGTCTTAGATGGATGAGGGAATTAACTCCGCTCGCACATCCTGGTATCTCCAGTTTTGACAAAAGACCGTTCAGTCCTTCCTTGAGTTTGTTACCCATGACAGTAGCCTTCTCATTTATTGTGTCGTCCCGAACAAGCTCTAGCGCAGCAATCCCTGCAACAGCCGATAATGGGTTGGCGTTGAAGGTCCCGTTATGAGCTATTCGACGTTCTCTATCCCATTGAGGGTCTCCGGTCGGCTCTATCATGTTGATTATTTCTGATCTACCAGCTACGGCGCCTCCAGGTAAGCCTCCACCAAGTATCTTTGCCATCGTGGTCATATCAGGGATGACCCCATAGAAGCCCTGCGCTCCGCCTCTGGATATCCTAAAGCCGGTCACTACTTCGTCGAATATTAGCACCACTCCATGTCGGCTGGTCACTTCTCTTAGATCCTGTAGGAATGAAGGAAGTATTGGTTCCAGACCCATATGGGCTCCGGTAGGTTCAAGGATCACAGCAGCAACATCTTTATTCTCCTTGAGAGTGTTTTCTACCACAGATATGTCATTTGGCGGAAGGACAATCATCGTGCTTAGGGTCTCTTTAGGAATTCCACCTGTACCTGCGCTACCCACAGCAACGTAGTCACTCCAACCGTGAAAATGCTCTTGAAACTTTATTACCTTGGTTTTGCCTGTATACGCTCGGGCCATTCTTAAAGCCATCATATCTGCTTCTGTACCGGAACTGTGGAACCTTACTTTCTCAGCACTTGGGACTAACTCTCTAACAAGTTGACCCCATTGAATTTCTAAATCTGTTGATCCACTAAGATGGGTGCCCTTAGCAATTTGGTTTTGAACTGCGTTAACTATTGCGGGGTGAGAATGCCCTAGTATTAATGATCCATGACCACTCCAGTAATCGATGAATTTGTTGCCGTCGACATCGAATTTATGGGGGCCGATGGCGTGGGTGTAGTACAGCTGGAAAGGATCCTGGCGACGAGCATCATGGGTCACTCCATTTGGGAACAGATCCTTAGCCATCTCATGTCTATCAGCCGAGCCTTGATGTTTGTCTATAAACCTTTGTTCAATGGGTGTTACCATGCTATCCCTCTTATGTGTGTCGAAAACTATATGTTGACCAAGATCTCGTCATCTTGTCATCTCGTTGTATCATATGCCCCTCTGCACCTAAAACGAAAATAGCACTTTATCACCTTCCATAATGAGAGAAACTTCTACGCTCACTTTCATTGACACCTTACTTATGAGGATTTAGAAATGAAGAGTTTTTTAACGCACCTTGAATGCACATACTGTGGAGAAATTTTCTCTTCTAAGGAACCGCATAGATTATGCGACGACTGCGGGAAGGTGCTTTTCCCAAGATATGATATTTCTTCAGCAAGAAAGTCCCTAAAGAAGAAAGATTTATTGTATCGATCCTCAAATATGTGGAGATATTTTGAGATGATGCCAATAATTAATGAATCTAATATCGTCACTCTTGGAGAAGGATTCACTCCAATATTTAAGACAGAAAGACTTGGAGAAAAAATCGGAGCTGACCATGTTTTATTAAAGGATGAAGGAATCAATCCTACAGCCTCCTTCAAAGCTCGCGGGTTGTCAGCTGCAGTCTCAAAGGCAAAAGAATTAGGTATTATGAAGCTAACTATGCCTTCTGCCGGGAATGCGGCTGGAGCTATGACCTCGTATGCATCTAGAGCGGGCATGGAAGCTTATGTATTTATGCCGAAAGATGCTCCCGAAGCAAATAAGAAGGAAGTTTTAATTACGGGAGGCAATCTGACTCTAGTTGATGGTTTGATTAGTGACGCTGGGGTCATTTCCCGAAAAAAAGCTTCTGAGCTGGATTTATTCGACATATCTACCCTGCAGGAACCGTACAGGGTAGAAGGCAAAAAAACTATGGGTTACGAGATTGCAGAACAGCTCGATTGGCAACTACCAGAAGTCATAGTCTATCCCACGGGAGGTGGAACCGGAATTGTAGGGATGTGGAAGGCATTTCAGGAGATGGAAGAGCTGGGTTGGATAGATTCCTTTAGACCGAGAATGTTTGCAGTTCAATCCGAAGGATGTGCTCCGATAGTGCGTGCATTTGATGGTGGAGATGAATTTGCTGAGCCGTGGCAAGATGCAAGTACAATTGCTGCTGGAATCAGGGTACCCAGTGCAATTGGAGACTACCTTATTCTCGACGCGTTAAGAACGAGTAATGGAGGGGCTGTAACGGTATCGGATAACGAAATTCTCAATATGATGGAGGTAGTGGCATCGTTGGAAGGGTTGTTTATCTGCCCTGAAGGCGCAGCTACAGCCGTAGCATTGGAGAAGTTAGTGGCCGAGGGAACTGTTTCCAAAAGTGAGCGTTCCCTACTCCTCAATACCGGTTCCGGCTTAAAATACCTGGACGTAATCTAAACTGGAGTTTCTTTAGCATATTACTTAAGGTCCACTGTCCCTATATGTGGGGCGTAGATGGAAAGTGAATTTTCCATCATCATCTTCACCATAGCATGATCGGGTACACATTCCGGACATTCTTCGTTAACACCTTTAGTATATTTCACACTTAGTGAACCATCGTCTAATGAAAGAAAT